>UOFE01000032.1_pt1 | contig 28729 bp, 24 predicted proteins | sample 1988381 | NCBI WGS metagenome assembly UOFE01 (sample SAMEA4712194, study PRJEB27164) | hydrothermal vent metagenome | biome: marine basaltic hydrothermal vent biome; feature: marine hydrothermal vent; material: mineral | place: Pacific Ocean | collected 2011-06-14/2011-07-23 | depth 1689 m
TCGTAATCCCGCAGTGGCTTATAACACCAGCAATAACGAGTATTTTGTGGTGTGGCAGGGCGATGATGATACCGGATCATTGGTCAATGATGAGAATGAAATCTTTGGCCAACGGGTGAATGGCGCTACCGGCGCGGAGATAGGTAACGATACCCGCCTGTCTGATATGGGCCCCGATGGTGTTTTCAACTTTAACGCTTTTACTCCCGCTGTGGCTTATAACGCCAGCAATAACGAGTATTTGGTGGTGTGGTCTGGCGATGATGATACCGCACCCTTGGTCGATGGCGAGTTTGAAATCTTTGGCCAACGTTTTGCCGACTCTGCCACATTGCGTTTTGCCAGTGCGACCAGCAGTGTGAATGAAAACGATGGCAGTGTGCAGATAACTGTACAACGAGTGGGCGATACCAGTAACACCACAACAGTCGATTTTACCACCACCAATGGTACCGCTACCGCCCCGGCTGATTACACCACGGCAAACGGTACCCTGACGTTTAACGCCGGTGAAACCAGTAAAACTTTTACCATTGTTATAAGCGATAACAGTGTTACCGATGGTGATAAAACGGTGAACCTGAGTTTGAGTAATGTGCAGACCATTTCAGGCAAAGCCACCCTGGACAAGCAACAACAGATCGCTGTGCTTACTATTGTTGATGATGAAACGTCTGCATCTGGTAGTGCCGGTAGTGGCAGTGGTGGCGGTGGTGGCGCATTCAATCCGCTAATGGTTGTGCTTTTCGCACTACTGGCCGTCGCCGGTCGGGGGCTGCGCATACGGTTAATTACACGCTAAATTGTAAAGCGAAAAACGCGTAAGTCATGCGACAGTGTTGTATGGTTTGCGTGTATTTATTAGCTTAATGGGCTAGTGAGGAATGGGAATTATTTCGTCTGATAATGAATGTCCGATATTGCGAACAATTTCATTGCCTAAAAAAATCACTTAATGTCTCAAAAGTGCTGGTTAGCGATATTAAATACAACCGGAGCGACTGTCTGCTCTGCCATAAACAATTCAAACACACTACTTTCTACGTGACCGAAAAAAATTTTGTAATAACGTTTTACTCTCCTCTGCCATAACGCCAGCCTCAACTTCAAAGATATGATTATGCTGAGAGACTTCAAATAGATTAAATGCCCCGCCTAAAGCTCCCGTTCGTGATTCTGCGGCTCCATATACCACTCTTGTAACTCGCGCATGAATCATGGCGCCAACACACATGGAGCAAGGCTCTAACGTTACGTACATAGTGGTATTAATTAGACGGTAATTGTTGAGTTTTTTACCCGCTTCGCGCATCGCCATTATTTCAGCATGAGAAGTGGCATCGTGACTAAGAATCGGCTGATTCCAGCCTTCGGCAATTAATTGATTATCTTTCACAAGCACTGCACCTACCGGCACCTCACCTGCTTGTTCTGCTTTTTTTGCAAGTTCAAGTGCTCTTTGCATCCACTGGGTATCGTTCATAACGAAATAAGTGAGTAACTAATAGTGAACAGTGAATAGTAAAAAAACAATACAATTATTATTCACTATTAGTGGCTCACTGTTCACAGCCTTATCATTCCCACTCGATAGTTGCTGGTGGTTTACCAGAAATATCGTAGGTTACGCGTGAAATACCATCTACTTCATTTATGATACGTGTCGAAACGTGACCGAGGAAATCATAAGGCAGATGCGCCCAACGTGCGGTCATGAAGTCAATGGTTTCTACAGCACGTAATGCAACAACGTAATCATAACGACGCCCATCACCCATTACACCAACAGACTTTACAGGAATGAATACGGTAAATGCCTGACTAACTTTATTGTACAAATCGTGCTTATAAAGTTCTTCGATAAAAATATAATCAGCGAGTCGTAACAGGTCTGCATATTCTTTTTTAACTTCACCCAAAATACGCACGCCCAGGCCCGGACCGGGGAATGGGTGACGATGAACCATATCGGATGGCAAACCAAGTTCGACACCAATCTTGCGCACTTCATCTTTAAACAATTCACGTAGTGGTTCAATCAATTTCAAACGCATGTCTTTCGGCAGACCACCGACATTATGATGTGATTTAATCAGGTGAGAGTTTTTACTGTCTGCCGACTCGATTACATCAGGATAAATTGTACCCTGTGCCAACCAGTTTGCATTACTTAGTTTGTTTGATTCTTCTTCGAAAATTTCAACGAACACTCGGCCGATAATTTTTCGTTTTTTCTCGGGATCATCCTGACCTTTCAGCTCATCCAGAAAACGTTGTTCAGCATCAACCCGAATTACTTTAACTCCCATATTTTCAGCAAAGGTTGCCATCACCTGATCACCTTCATGGTGACGCAATAGACCGTTGTCAACAAACACGCAAGTTAACTGCTCACCGATTGCCTGATGCAGTAAAGCGGCTACCACAGAAGAATCAACACCACCCGATAAACCAAGAATAACGTCATCACTGCCTACCTGCTTACGAATACGTTCGATATTATCGGCAATGATATTGCCCGCCGTCCAGTCTGCCGCACAACCACAGATGTCACTCGCAAAACGTTCGATAATGCGCTGACCCTGTTTTGTGTGTGTCACTTCGGGGTGGAATTGCAAGCCGTAATAATGACGCGATTCATCAGCCATACCGGCGATAGGTGCATTATCAGAACTCGCGATACAAACAAAACCTTCTGGCAGTTCATCGACTTTATCGCCGTGTGACATCCATACATCCAGCATACCGAAACCTTCTTCGGTCACATGATCTTCGATTTCTTTTAGCAGTACGCTGTGATTGCGTGCACGTACTTGCGCATAGCCAAACTCACGATGCGTCGATGAACCGACTTTACCGCCCAACTGCGCGGCCATGGTCTGCATGCCGTAACAGATACCTAAAACAGGAACACCTGCTTCGAATACATATTGGGGAGCAATCAACGTGTCATCTGCTGTGACTGACTCTGGGCCGCCTGAAAGAATAATGCCTTTCGGATTGAACGCTTTTATTTCATCATCCGTCATACCGGTATGATGCACTTCACTATAGACCCCTGCTTCACGAATGCGACGCGCGATGAGCTGAGTGTATTGCGAACCAAAGTCGATAATTAAAATTCGATCTGAATGAATATCTTGCATAGTGGTGCTAACTATTTAGGGTTAAAAATTAAACGTTAAAAACTTTTACCACAGAGGCACAGAGGACACAGAGAAAATAACTATTTGTCAGCAGTGCCGAAGGCGCGCTAACAAAAACAAACCTCTGTGCACTCTGTGCCTCTGTGGTTTAATTTCTTTTAAGAAGAACGATAATTCGGTGCTTCTTTGGTGATGGTTACATCATGCACATGCGACTCAGACATACCCGCACCGGAGATACGAACAAACTCTGGTTTAGTGCGCATTTCATCCAGATTTTTACAACCAACATAACCCATACTGGAACGTAAGCCACCCATCATCTGATGCACGATTGTGCCCATTGGGCCTTTGTATGCAACACGTCCCTCGATACCTTCTGGCACTAACTTCTCACTGCCTTCAGAGCTATCCTGGAAATAACGATCACTGGAGCCTTGCTTCATGGCACCAATTGACCCCATACCACGGTAGGCTTTATAAGAACGACCTTGATACAAAATCACATCACCCGGTGCTTCTTCCGTACCGGCAAGCATACCGCCAACCATAATGCAGTAACCACCCGCAACAATGGCTTTTGCCATATCACCTGAGTAACGAACGCCACCATCTGCAATTAGCGGAACACCAGACCCTTCGAGCGCAGCAGCGACATTAGCTACCGCTGTAATCTGTGGCACACCAACACCAGCAACAATACGTGTCGTACAGATCGAACCCGGGCCGATACCGACTTTTACACCATCAGCACCGGCATCAACCAGAGCTTTTGCGGCAGCTCCAGTAGCGATATTACCGCCGATTATTTGTATTTGCGGGAAGTTTTTCTTCACCCAACTCACTCGGTCCAACACAGCTTGTGAGTGACCATGCGCCGTATCAACCACAATGACATCGACACCAGCACCCGCTAATGCCGCAACACGTTCCTCGGTGCCATCACCCGTACCCACTGCAGCACCGACACGTAAGCGACCTTCACCGTCTTTGGCTGCATTCGGAAAGTCGGTCGATTTTTGAATATCTTTTACTGTAATCATACCGCGCAGCTGGAAGCTATCATTCACGACCAGTACACGCTCAATACGGTGTTCGTGCAACAGCGCCAACACTTCTTCTTTCGAAGCCCCCTCTTTCACGGTAACCAGTTTATCTTTTGGTGTCATCACCTCAGTTACCGCTTTATCTAAACCTGATTCAAATCGCACATCACGGCTGGTTACCAAACCAATTAACTCATCGCCATCAACCACCGGCACGCCTGAAATTTTGTAATGCTCACGCAGTGACATCACTTCACGAACCGTGGTTTTGGGTGAAACTGTAACCGGCTCGGTAATCACACCGCTCTCATACTTTTTAACGGTATTGACTTCGGCGGCCTGTTCTTCAGGTGTCATGTTTTTATGAATGATACCGAGACCACCTTCCTGTGCAAGTGCGATTGCAAGGCGTGATTCAGTAACCGTGTCCATAGCAGCGGACAACAAGGGTATATTGAGGGTAATATCTCGAGTGACTTTAGTCTGCAGTGAGACATCTTTAGGCATCATCACCGAGTGCGCAGGAACCAGTAAAACATCATCAAAGGTTAAGGCTTCTTCGATTATTCGCATAACAATCCCCCGCATAGCGTTTTTATAGCTTAAGAAAAAGCGAATCATTATACCCTATTCGCTCGACAGAAACACACAATAGCACGCAGGAAATAGGTCTTTTTAATCAAAAAAAATATTAAATTAGGGTTAACCTTTAGTATACAAAACCGTAGCTTAGGCGTATAAATGAACTTCCCGTCTAAACAGTACTTTGAGGAACTTTTATGAAAGTAATAAAACTCGGCATTTTGACCTTGTTAATAGCAACTACAAGCGCATGTACCAGCACTTCAACAAAAACTTATAGCAGCTATGATGAAGCCGCCAAAGATGCCACTGTCGCTATCGATAAAGCCAAATCAGTTAATTATGAATGGCGCGACAGTCGAAAGCTCCTGAAAAAAGCCGCAAAACTGGCTAAAGATGGAAAAAGCAACGAAGCCATTAAAATGGCAACCAAAGCTAAACAACAAGGTGATTTAGCCATCGCTCAGGCCGAACAACAATCTGGTGTGTCTGGCCCTCATAATTAGGCCTTAAATTTTCGTTCATAAAAAACGTAATAATTAAAGCTGGTAGCCTCATCATTGAGATTACCGGCTTTTTTTATGTTTAAATCGCGTGATGCCCCATTCGCAAGAAAACATATTCAGCGTTAGCACGCTCAACCGGTCGGTTGCCAATTTGCTAGAGCAGGAATTCGCCTGGATTTGGGTCGAAGGTGAAATTTCCAATTTGGCACAACCCGCATCCGGACACATCTACTTCAGTCTGAAAGATAATGCGGCACAAGTTAGCTGCGCCATGTTTAAGGGCCGAAACCGAACTCTGGCATTCCAGCCCGAGAACGGTAATCAGATACTGGTACGAGCTAAAGTCAGTTTGTATCAGCCTCGTGGTAACTATCAGTTAATTGTCGATCGTATGGAAGAAGCCGGTGATGGCGCTCTGCGTCGTCAGTTCGAACAGTTAAAAATTAAACTGGCTGCCGAAGGTCTGTTCGATGAAACCGCAAAACAGGACATTCCTGAACTACCAGTAGGCATATGCATCATCACCTCAAAAACAGGTGCCGCCATTCATGATGTACTCAGCGTCATCGCACGACGCTTTCCTTCAATCCCAATTAAATTGTTTCCGGTACCGGTACAGGGAAAAGAAGCCGCGCCGGCTATTTGCAATGCGATTAGCCTTATTGATGAACATGTTGCCAACGGTAACTTAAATTGTGATGTCATCTTACTGGTGCGTGGCGGTGGCTCGTTAGAAGACCTGTGGTCATTTAATGAAGAGAGCGTGGCTCGCGCCATCTATGATTGCACCGTTCCGGTTGTCAGCGGTGTGGGTCATGAAGTGGATGTCACCATTGCAGACTTCGTCGCTGATTTTCGTGCTGCCACACCCACTGCTGCTGCAGAGACCGTCACCCCGGATCAAGATTCATGGCGACAATCATTTGACTGGTATCAGCAACGCCTGCATCAGATGATGAAAGATAAAGTTGAACGACATCAGGAAAAAATTCAGTGGTTATATCGTCGCCTGAATCAACAACACCCGAAAAGTAAGGTGCAACTTTCACACGAACGAGCAAATGAATTAACCCGACGCCTGCTACGCGCCAATCAATTATCACTGGAAACACAACAAAACAAACTAAAAACAAATCAGATTAGACTTTTTGCGCAGAATCCTACGCAGCAGCTCAAGAACAAACAACAGTCTGTAACGAATTTAGCTACTCGACTGCAACAACTAACATTGAACTTATTGACACAAAAAAAATCACAGTTAAGCCATATCGCAAGAACATTAAATGCGATAAGTCCATTACAAACTCTGGAACGGGGCTACTCGATTACATTAAATAAAGAAGGCAAAGCGATAACATCGATTAAACAGCTGCAACATGCTGATGCAATTGAAACTCGCTTACACGATGGAAGTATTATCAGCCATATTGAATCTACCGTTGAAGCTAATTAGTAAAAATGCATTTACAAATTGTTTTAGACGTTGTTCGATATTTTGATACCAATATTACTAAATCAATACTGGTATCAAAATAATTAAAACACTAAAACGCAGGATAATTCTTATCTTGATTGCCACATTTTACGACCACCGCTGGATTATCTTCACTGTCTCGGAATCGGGGCTAAAGCAATAAATCAACAGTTTAATCACCGCAAGTCATTGCTGGAGAATTAGTGAATTTATTTAATAAAAATTACCCTAAACAGGTAGCTTACTGCTGAGAATACGTTATTCTATAAGTTTGCAATGAGTAGTGGATTCATGGTAAAAAGTCGCTCGCAATATTATTTACAAAACAGCATTTCAAACTAAGCTGTTGATTTAATTTGAAATATGTACAAATCGGAGTTATAAATGGCAAATACAGCGCCAAGCCAAAACCAAACATTTAAGCCTTATAAAGCAAAAAAAGGCGAAGATTACATGAGTGAAGGTCAAATCGGACACTTCACTGAAATTCTAGATGCCTGGAAAGTCGAGCTCATGTCTGAAGTTGATCGCACGGTTGATCACATGAAAGACGAAGCCGCCAACTTTCCCGATCCTGCGGATCGTGCTACACAGGAAGAAGAGTTCAGCTTAGAACTTCGTACACGTGACCGTGAACGTAAACTTATTAAAAAAATTGACGACACCATGGCACTAATGAGTAGTGGTGAGTACGGTTATTGTGATACCTGCGGCGTTGAAATTGGGCTACGCAGAATGGAAGCTCGCCCGACTGCCACACAATGTATCGACTGCAAGAGTCTGGATGAGATTAAAGAGAAGCAAACACGCGGTAAGTAATATAAATTATAGTACTAACGCATAAAAGCCGGTATTTTTATATCGGCTTTTTTTGTTATAACTATTAAAATTAAAAACGTTAACCACAGAGGCGCAGAGAAAAACATCGTTATGTTTATTTTCTCGTTCCCATGTTCCTGCGTGGGAATACATAACGTATAAATACAACATTAACTTAAATAAAAAGTATTAATAACAAATATATAAAAGTGAAATTCATCATCTATAGCAATTGTTTTTGCAAGCTATACATTCCCACGCAGGAGCATGGGAACAAAACTAAAACGTTAACCACAGAGGCACGGAATACACAGAGAAAAACATCATTATGTTTATTAATATAAAAGCTCTGTGCACTCTGTGCCTCTGTGGTAACGATTTCTAAATGCAAAATACCCGAGAAAAACCTTACAAAGGACGTTTCGCTCCTTCCCCCACGGGTCCCGTTCACTTCGGCACACTCATCGCTGCGGTTGGCAGTTATCTACAAGCTAAAAAAAATAATGGCAAATGGTTAATCCGCATAGAAGATGTCGACACCACACGAAAAATTGCCGGTGCTGATAAAGACATACTCGACACGCTCGAAGCATTTGGGTTTGAGTGGGATGACACCATTATCTATCAATCTAATCAAACCCGGCACTACGAACTAGCGCTATCAAATCTGATCGAACAATCTCTTATATTTCCCTGTTTATGCAGCCGTAAACAACTAGCGAAGTCCGAACAGCTCATTTATCCGGGCACCTGCAGGAATCGAACATTACCTGAGATGAATGAACATGCGTTACGTATTAAAAGTAACGGTACCGTAATAACATTTGATGACATCGTCATGGGGCAACAGTCACAGAACATGCAAACAGAATGCGGTGACTTTGTACTCAAACGCAGAGATGGCCTATTCGCTTATCAATTGGCCGTTGTTGTCGATGATGCATTACAGGGCATTACCGAAATTGTTCGTGGCGGTGACTTACTTGATTCAACACCACGACAGATATATCTTCAGCATTTATTAGCTTATACGACTCCAGAGTATTGTCACTTGCCTCTTGCTGTTGATAAAAGTGGAAACAAAATCAGTAAGTCTGAAGGTGCAGCAAGAGTTGATATTGATAACAGAGGGCAGCTGATATGTCGTGTGCTGGAATTTCTGGGACAAGAACCGCCTACTGATCTATCTGATTCAAGTGTGGACGATATCTGGAAGTGGGCAGTGGGCAACTGGGAGATTACTCGGATTTCGTGTGATAATCGCTGCGCACCTATCTAATAATTTCTTATAAATTTTCCATCTTTAGTGTGAAGCGATAAGAATCGCAGAATAAAATCCGCAATGCCAGAACCTCACAGGTTTAACCAAAAGACTACCCATTCCACCAACAGTTTCCATTAGAAATATCAGCAAACACAGTGTATGCTAATACACAAATAATCACTATCTTATAAAGAGGCTATATCGTGTCAGGCATCGAGATCAATTCCGTCCTAACAGAAAATCGTCTATTCAAACCCAGCGCTGAATTTACTGCTAACGCTCGACTCAATGAAGAAAAATTAAAAGCACTTCATCAACAAGCGACAGATGACCACGAAGGGTTCTGGGCTGATCAGGCAAAACAGCTTATCGACTGGCATACCCCTTTTACGCAAACACTTGATGATAGTCAGGCACCACATTTCAAATGGTTTACCGATGGCACCATGAATGTCAGTTATAACTGCATTGATCGTCACCTTGAAAAAAACGCCGATAAAACAGCCATCATCTTCGAGGGCGAACCCGGTGATACCCGACACATTAGTTACCAGCAACTACATGATGACGTTTGCCAATTTTCCAACGCGCTGAAAGCCAAAGGCATCAAAAAAGGCGACCGTGTCGTTATCTACATGCCAATGGTACCCGAAGCGGTTGTTGCCATGCAGGCATGCGCACGTATCGGTGCCATTCATTCCGTCGTATTCGGCGGTTTTTCTGCGGAATCTTTACGCGATCGCATTGAAGATACACAAGCAGTAATGGTCATCACTGCTGATGGTGGCACCCGTGGCGGCAAAACAGTTGAGCTAAAAAAAGAAACTGACAAAACCTTAAGCAAAGGTTGCGCCAGTATCAACAACGTCATTGTACTTAAACGCAGCGGTCAAAATATTGATATGCAGGATGACCGCGACAGCTGGTGGTCTGATGCGATAACCGGTCAAGATAAAACCTGTGAACCTGAATGGGTGAATGCAGAAGATCCTCTGTTTCTACTCTATACCTCTGGTTCAACTGGCAAACCCAAAGGTATTCAACACTCCAGTGCCGGTTATTTGCTCAATGCAATTACCACCAATCTTTGGGTGTTTGATTTACAGGATAACGATATTTTCTGGTGTACCGCGGATGTCGGCTGGATCACAGGTCACACCTACGTTGCATACGGCCCACTCGCAACCGGTTCTACCATCGTTATGTATGAAGGCGCACCCGTCGTACCCGACGCAGGTCGCTTCTGGAAAATGTGCGAACAACACAAAATCACTATTTTCTACACTGCACCGACCGCTATTCGCGCACTAATGAAGTTCGGTGATGAATTTCCAAACCAATACGATTTGTCATCGATTCGTTTATTGGGTACCGTCGGCGAACCAATTAATCCGGAAGCCTGGATGTGGTATCACACTGTCATTGGTAAAGAACGCTGCCCAATCGTAGATACCTGGTGGCAGACAGAAACTGGTGCTAATGTACTCACGCCAATTCCCGGCGTCACAGCAACTAAACCAGGTTCCTGTACATTCGCACTTCCTGGGATGGATGTGGATGTGGTCAATGAAAATGGCGACTCAATCACTGAAGCCAACAAAGGGGGTTACCTGGTCATCAAAAAACCCTGGCCCTCTATGTTAAGAACCATCTGGGGTGACGATCAACGTTATGTTGATACCTACTTCCCCAAGTTTGATGGAAAATATTATCTCGCCGGTGACAGTGCACGTCGTGATGAAGACGGTTATTTCTGGATTATGGGCCGCATCGATGATGTACTAAATGTCTCCGGTCACCGACTTGGTACCATGGAAGTCGAATCGGCACTGGTGGCACACGAAACCGTTGTCGAAGCCGCAGTTGTCGGTCGTCCACACGATGTTAAAGGCGAGGCTATCGTTGCTTTCGTCATCTGCAAAGGCGATCGCCCTGTCGGTGAAGAGGCTGAAAAAATGGTCGCTGAACTACGCAATTGGGTTGGCGAGCAAATTGGTGCTATTGCTAAACCGGATGATATCCGTTTTGCAGAAGGTTTACCTAAAACACGCTCTGGAAAAATAATGCGTCGTTTACTGCGAACCATTGCTGCCGGTGAAGAAATAACATCTGATATCTCAACACTGGAAAACGAAGCCGTTGTCGCGCAACTGCAAGGTGAAGCATAATATAATTATTATTTAATTAGAGCTACAACACCCTGCTCGCAGTTGTTACTAACAAACCTTGAAACCTGAATTAGTATAAAAGAACACCATGAAAGAAACCGTTTTAAAGTTTATAGGCATAGAACAAAACTACGTTGGACATACCGAAAAACTGGTCTCAGCTCTGGGCGGTTTTTTGGGAATTTATTTTGTTTTTCATATCAGCACTTATTTCCTCCATGGCATGTCATCCTATTTAATCCTGGCTTCAATGGGGTCTTCTGCCGTATTACTTTTTGCCGTACCGCATGGACCTCTATCGCAACCCTGGCCACTGGTAGGTGGTCATGTTATCTCAGCGATAATCGGCGTTAGTTGTGCAAAGTTTATACCTGACATTTTTGTTGCCGGCTCAGTAGCCGTCGGCGCGGCTATAGGAGCGATGTATTATCTACGTTGCACCCACCCACCCGGTGGCGCCACTACACTTGCTGCGGTAATAGCCAGTGATGAAATGCAACAACTTGGGTACCAGTTTGTATTAACACCTGTTCTTGTCAATGTAATAACTATTCTCAGTGTTGCCATTATTTTTAACTATTTTTTCAAATGGCGGCGCTACCCTGCCTATCTTGCACAGAAACAGGCCGCTGCAGAAAATGTAAAGTCTGATAGCCGATACGGCGAAATCACCCACGAAGACTTTGTTTACGCTTTAAGTGAATTTGAATCTTTTATCGATATTTCAGAAAACGATCTTTTAAGAATTTATGACATGGTAACACAGCGTCATCAAAGTAAAAATATCCAACATCATGAATTAAAACACGGCCATTACTACAGCAATGGTGAATATGGCGAAGCCTGGTCAATACGCCGGATCATCGACTGGTCAGAGTCAACAGACTCAGCTGAAGAAAAATTAATCTACAAAGTTATTACTGGCGCCAATCGACGAAACACTGGTGTGATGACAAAACAAGAATTTTCACTATGGGCGAAACATGAAGTCATACGAGACGAAGACAACTGGCGACGCGTAGACGAAACCAAATAGATAAGTTAATCGAGCAAAATTATTTTGTCGAGCCGGATATTAAGCTCCTCACCACCACTGACTTTTACTAGCAGATATTCTTCTTTATTTTTAACCAGTAAATCTAACGGTAAAACCGTATCACGAAAACTGCTGCCTGAGTTATCTAAATATTGAATGTCCAATGTTTTTTTATGCATAATGGCGATTTCAAATTCATCATGCAATGCGCAGAGTATGGGTTGATATGGTTTATTCATTGTCACACTTCGTAATAACTTAATTAACTATCCAGGAACAACTCACCCAATAATAACAATATTGTAAGAACAGGTACTAACCAAATTTTACGAACGATCATCGATCTTTAATCAATTATTACTCGTCGTCTCGCAAAGCGGCTATTTCACTTTGCCCTTCAAAGTTTACTTTCAACAAAAAACGAATCGGGCGACAACATACTGAGCAGTCTTCATAATAATCTTGCTCGCCCATTGAATTGTCTATCTGGATATCAATTGTCTCTCCACAATACGGACAACCGATTGCTTTAATCGATACTTCCATCCGATTAATTGTGTTTGATTTCAAGTAATGACATCGTTAATGCCGGCCAGTAAGTGATAATTAATACTGCAACAAACAGGATCAACATAAACGGAATCGTTGCATAGTACAATTCTGTTATAGGTTTATTGAATCGATAACTGGCTATAAAAAGATTCATACCAACCGGAGGTGTAAAGTAACCGATCTGCATATTCGCCAAGAATATAATTCCGAAATGAATCGGGTGTATGCCATAACCTACAGCAATCGGCAATGTTAATGGCACAATAATGACAAGTGCAGAAAATATATCGAGCATCATGCCCAATACAAGTAGAAAGATATTGAGCAGCATCAGAAATGTGAGCTTGCTATCGATGTGCGCCTGTATGAAATCAAATAACTTTGTTGGGATTTCTGCATCGATTAAATAATTTGTCGATGCCAATGAAACACTCAAGATAATAAGCACTCCACCTACTAACACCATCGATTCACGCATGATAGAGGGTAATTGTTTAATCTTTATCTCTCGAAGAATTAGTACGTCCACAACTAACACATATAACACAGCTACCGCTGCCGCTTCAGAAACGGCGATATAACCGCCATAGATACCACCTATAAGCAGTATTGGCAGCGGTATTTCCCACATTGATTCACGTAACGCACTGAACAGTTCTCTTGCATCAAAATCTGTTGTAGGTATCTTGTCACCCACACTCTTATACATACTCCATGCAATCAACAAAGCCAGCATTAGAAGACCAGGTAGTAAGCCAGCAACAAACAAATCGTCTATTGCAACCGGTTGTTCAAGATCCATTTGTTGCGCGATAACACCATAGAGAATTAACGCGATAGAAGGAGGGAACAACAAACCCAAACTTCCCGATGATGTAATCAGACCTAGATTAAAACGTTCGGCGTAACCGGCTTGCTTCATAGCAGGATACAAAATTGCACCAAGAGCAATAATAGTTGCACCAGACGCACCCGTTAACGCAGTAAAAAATGCACAGGCAAAAAGAGAGACCACAGCCAGTCCACCTGGCATCCAACCAAGCATGGCATTGGTTACACGGACTAGTCGTTTAGAAGCATTACTCTCGCCTAAGACATAGCCGGCAAAAGTAAAAAGAGGAATCGCTAATAATACAGGTGTATCGACGATACGATAAATTTCAATGGCGATAACAGATAAATCGATGCCTTCACCATAAAAACCAATTAATGCACTGGTGGCAATAATGGCAAACAACGGCGCACCTAGAATAACCAATACGATTAGTAGCATTGCGCCAACCATATTTATTTATCCTTCGTCTCAGTTGATTTAAATTCTGCTAACTGACTCTGTGGCGTAAATATCAACACCCCATAACGCACAGCGATAAGACAGAAGCTAACTGGAATAATAATGGCTGTCACCCACGCAGGAGTACCAGAAAATGCGATAGTGCCATATTCGTATTCACTCATGACAAATCGAGCCGCATGCCAACTAATTAGAAGACATACCAGTAATGTAAAAAAATAAACACTGCGCTGGATAAATGGTAATAGTTTCGTCGGTAAATATTTAGCAAACACATCAATTTTGATATGCTTATCTGTACGCGTTGCAACCACTGCCCCAGTTAGCCCTATCCATAAAACCAACGTTCTTAACAAGGGGTCAATCCACACCACACCTTCAGATAATAAATTTCTTGAAAAAATTTGATAAACCGCCAGTATAATCATACTAGACAAAATAAAAACTAATAAGCTGTCTTCAATATGGTTAATGAATTTTATTAATCTACTGATAATAGTTACACCCTTCTACTGCAACCATTTAATTAATTTTTGGCGCATCGGACTTATTTGCAGTAACCGCGTTATAGATAACTTTGTTATAGTTATATTTCTTAATCATTTTTTTAATAACAAAATCATCAATTTTTTCCCACTCTATTTTTTCAGCATCACTCAACTTAATAAACTCAATACCTTGATTTTTTAAAGCTTTTCGTGCAGAAATATTATCCAATCTATTTTGTTGATCAATTTTTTTATAAACATTACCCATTACTTGACGAACTATTTTCTGATCAGCTTCATTGATTTTATTAAATACTTTTTTATCGATAATCAACATTGCTGCCACATAAATTAAAGGTTGATCTGTGACATACTTTATATGCGTATGCCATTGCAAAGCCAGGGCACCAATCGGCGATGTAACAACTGTATTTATTAAACCTGTTTGCAAACCTGTTAATACATCAGATAATGGCAGCGCAACAGGACTAACACCAACATACTCATAAACAGAAAGACCAACATCACTCTTTTCAGGTATCCATGATTTCCTCTGCCGCAGATCTTCGAGATTTCGAATGGGCTCTTTTGACATCAGGTAGGTAAAACCACCTTGAGCAAAACCAAAGTTTACATAACCATTCTCTTCAAGTTCACGGCTCAACATCGGGTCAGTTGTTTTTCTTATTTCTGCCGCATCATCCAGACTGGAAAACAGATATGGCAAACCATATAGTGTGATATCAGGCGAAGATTGCGCCAATGTACCTAGTGTGACGGCACCGCCATGCAACTGGCCAATACGTATCTTCCTTAGGACATTTTCATCATTTCCCATCACACCACCTGGATAAAATTTAAACTTTACCCGGCCTTCTGTGCGTTTTTTTATTTCTTTTGCGCCAACACGCATGTGCTTCATCCAGAAGGTTCCTTCAGGAGATAAAGTCGCAACTTTTATCGTTTTAGATAAAGCCACTGGTGAACTAATGGTCAGCATCGCAGCTATAGAACACAGAGTTATAATTTTAATTAGCTTTTTCATTTTTACCTTTCTCTCCATGTATGGAGTATATATAAGAATCGCCAAAACGGTTTTTATGTACGAGTTACACTCGTTTTAGAAATATTCATCGCCATCCAGCAACAACTCTTCAGCCTTCTGTTTAGCAATTGTATTGATGAGCACAAGATCTGAGGGCCCATTATCTGATTCAATGACTTCCTGTAATAATTTATCATGTAGATCACGGTCAAATTTCATACGTGCATATTTTTCTGCATATAAAACTTTTGCCATCAAATTTTTCCCATTCGACAATTCTACAGCGCGATCAAAATGTTTTTTTGCCAACTCAGGTTTACCACCGAGCGTGGCCGGTAAGAGTGATTCCATTACCGCCATATACAGATGAGCATTACCGTTACTTACGGTTTCATCAACTTCGAGTACACACTGAATACCTGCTTTAACTTTCGGCAGTTCGGCTATCGCATTCCAGTCAGAGCTGTTGGCTTCAATATACCCGGCCCAACTGCTTACAAAAATAAATAATGATTCCGCCTGTTCTCTTTCTACTGTATCAAGACGTTTTTCAAATTCGAAGAAAGAGAGGCCTCTGACATTACAAAAATTTTTGTCCCGGATACACATAGCGTGATTAGCATAACGAAACGCACGGTTTGCTAATGCTTTTTTGCTTGCTTCAGTATCCGCAAAACTCGATGCATATGCACCGTATAATTGTGCACCGGACTCCAGAAGATCAGGATTGTCTGGGTCACCTTTTATCATACTACTCATTAATATCAGATAAGCAGGCACACCTCGCTTGATGGTTTCTGGATCATCGAACTCTAAAATAGTTGCTGATAAATCCTGAGAAAATTCTTTTTTAGCATTAGCGATTAATTGACCACATGACGTGACACTCACAACAATGCCAATCAATAGCAATAACTTTGAAAATTGAATTATTTTTCTTTTTCGATTCATAGACTTTTAACCCTATGAAATGGGTCAGGCAGAACCAAACGTAAAATATTCCGCAATATCCACAATCCACAGTAATAACTTATAAAATTGGACAGATACTACCTTAATTTAGTTGCAAGGTCTGCCTACTTTTCAGTCAAATAAACTGCCCTGTCGCAAGCAGCTCGGGATACTGAGTACCTTTCCGTTCCCATGCGCCTGTGTGAGAACGCATAGCATTTAGATAATTTAATAACCATTCAATTAAAGCTCGTACTTATACATACAATCTGTCACATTGTTATAAAGTGAATTAGTCAGTGGCCTATGCTTTCCCACGCTGGCATATGGGAATGAGGTATTTTTTAATTAACGCATTCATCGTACTTATTAATAGACGTAAAAAAAGGCCGGATATCCGGCCTTTTTTTAAAGTTGTAATGCGCTTACTGAGCGACGATTTTTTGTAAGCCCGCGACGGATCTAACCCACGGCTTCGAACCAGTAATAATTTCCAGATTTGCAGCAGCAGAATTAGCTGATGCTCGGTCTTCATGCAAATCAACCAATACATATACAATTGAACCAGCACGATCTGTTTTCACGGCTGTTAAACCAGCCAAATCTTTACTGCTTCTGAATTTTTCAACGCTTTCAGCTGTTTTACCTGCGTATACCTGGACGGCATAACTAGTACCTGGCAATGCCATCACCTCTTGCTCAGGTGTTAACTCTTCCTGTACCACAACGGGTGCAATCATTTCTGGTGCAGGAGCTGGTTCTGGCTCTATCATCATGATAGGTGCCGGCTCTGGATCAGCCAGTAAGACAGGATCATTTAATGATGTGTCAGAAATTGCTTCATCTGAAGGTAAATTTTGTGCTTCAGCTTCATGCTTCGCACCCCATGGCGAATCATCTGCTTGTGTCCACGGCGCGGGTGAACTAGAACAGGCCGTTAGACCCAATGTAATCAAGCTGCAAATTGTAATGCCACGAACGGTTTTTATTGTTATATCCATGTCTGTCTCCCAAGGTCTATATAGCCATTATCTTATGGCTTTTAAAGATTGTAGTGCATATATATGAATTTTCAGCGTATATATACAAAAAACGCCAAGTTTCTTGTGCATGCTTTACCCGACAAAAATCACAGCAATAAAAAAGGAGCCTAAGCTCCTTTTTTATTCGGTGTAGAAATTGTGCTACACCATCATGAGCGTGATTACGCTACAGCTTCTTCAACTTCCTTCATGCTTAAACGGATACGACCTTGACGATCAATCTCCAGCACTTTCACTTTGATTACGTCACCTTCCGATAGTTTATCACTCACATTCTCAACACGTTCTTCACTGATTTGGGAAATGTGAACCAGACCGTCTTTACCAGGCAAGATTTCTACGAACGCACCGAAGTCCATAATTTTCTTCACAGTACCGTTGTAGATTACGCCAACTTCAGCGTCTGAAGTAATCTGTTCAATGCGTCGCTTAGCTTCTTCAGCCGCAGCAAGATCGCTTGAAGAAATCTTAATATTACCTTCATCATCGATATCAATAACCGCGCCGGTCTCTTCAGTTAGTGAACGGATAACCGCACCACCTTTACCAATTACATCACGGATTTTATCCGGATGAATCTTGATGTTCAGGTAGCGAGGTGCGTACTCAGACATTTCTGTGTTAGTAGTAGAAATGACTTTATTCATCTCACCCAGAATGAAGTTACGACCCACTTTGGCTTGCTCCAGTGCCTTCTCCATGATCTCTTTAGTGATACCCTGGATTTTGATATCCATCTGTAATGCACAGATACCATTTTCTGAACCCGCGACTTTAAAGTCCATGTCGCCAAGATGATCTTCGTCACCCAAAATATCAGAAAGCACAGCGAAATCATCGCCTTCTTTAATCAGACCCATCGCGATACCCGCAACCGGTGCTTTAATTGGCACGCCTGCATCCATCAAAGACAAACTCGTACCACAAACAGAAGCCATTGAACTTGAACCGTTTGATTCTGTAATCTCTGACACAACACGAATGGTATATGGGAAATCTTCTTCAGATGGCATAACACCTAATACGCCACGTTTCGCTAAACGGCCATGACCTATTTCACGACGTTTGGGCGTACCAACCATACCGGTTTCACCGACACAGTATGGAGGGAAGTTGTAATGCAACATAAACGGTTCGCGATATGAACCGTCTAGTGCATCAATAATTTGTGCATCACGTGCGGTACCTAGCGTAGTAACAACTAACGCCTGTGTTTCACCACGTGTAAATAAAGCTGAACCGTGTGTACGAGGAAGCACACCGGTACGGACAGTAATGGCGCGCACATCATCTGTATTACGACCATCAATACGTTTTTCACCCGCAATATAACGCGTACGAACCACTTTCTTTTCTAATTTGCCGAACGCACCTTTAATTTCGTCTTTTGACCAGCCATCATCCGACTGTAGTGCTTCAACAGCCGCGCGTCGAGCCGCTTTAACCGCGTCTTGACGTGCCATTTTCTCAGCAATCTGGTAAGCATCTGTAATTGAAGTTGTGCTTGTTTCCGCAACTTTTGCAGCCAGGTCTTCGTCAACAGGCTCTGGTGTGTATTCCCACTTTGGATTACCTACTTCTGCAGAGAATTCATTGATAGCAGTAATAACGATTTGCATCTGCTCATGACCATACATCACCGCACCCAGCATAACGTCTTCTGAAAGCAACTTAGCTTCAGATTCAACCATCAGTACAGCGGTATCAGTACCGGCAACCACTAAATCTAAATCAGAAGTCTCAAGCGCTTCTTTATTAGGGTTGAGTATGTATTCACCCTCTTTGTAACCAACACGTGCCGCACCTAATGGACCAGCGAATGGTACACCAGCAATGCAAAGCGCTGCAGAAGCGCCAATAATGGCTGGTATTTCAGGATCGATATCACCGCTTATTGAAACAACCGTTGCAACGATTTGACACTCGTTAGTGAAACCTTTTGGAAATAATGGGCGTATAGGACGGTCAATTAAACGACAGGTTAATGTCTCGCCTTCACTTGGCCGACCTTCTCGACGGAAAAAACCGCCTGGAATTTTACCAGCAGCATAAGTACGCTCCTGGTAGTTAACCGTCATCGGAAAGAAGTCTCGACCCGGCTCTGATTCCTTAGAACATACCGCAGTAACGAAAACAACTGTGTCGCCCATGCTAATCATAACCGCACCGGATGCCTGACGAGCAATTTCACTCGTTTCCATCGTTACCGTTAGATCGCCATACTGAAATGATTTTTTAATTGCTGTAGGTATCACTTTATTTATCCCCAATCCCGGCCCAGTATGTCACTGGCCTGATATTTGTCTAATTTATGATGATTATAAGATTAAAAACACGCAATGAATGTCTGCTTAACGACGTAAACCAAGACTAGAAATCAATGCTTTATAACGCTCAACATTCTTACCCTTAAGGTAATCAAGCAGCTTACGACGTTGATTAACCATACGTAATAAACCACGACGTGAATGATGGTCGTGTTTGTGTTCTTTAAAGTGCTCTGTTAATTGCACGATGCGAGTTGTCAATAATGCAACCTGAACTTCGGGAGAACCAGTATCTCCTTCTTTCTGTTTATATTTTGAAACAACTTCGCCTTTTTCTGCGGTCGATAAACCCATGATAACTCCGAAATTATATATCGCCCAATAATAGGCATTGGTAAAAAATGAGGACGATTTTATCACTAAATAAAGCAACACAGAAGTATTGCCTGTATAAGAATATTTAATCATTTCAAGGTAATAATAAGGTACCTAAAACAATCATCGCCCTGATACGTTTGTCACTTCCTGCACCACTCAGGGTTACAGAACAGGAAATGTTTTTTTATGACTAAAGCTGCTAACTGCAGCACCTAGTCTAAGCGCGTTATTATAACATAGCGCGCTGTGTTGTTAATAGCAAACTATGCGCATTGCTTAATCATTCGACGTGGTGCAACCATACCATCGTCTTGAATCTCACCTAGACCCAAAAACTGACTCTGGTCGTAAATTCGCACCCAACCCTGCGTCGGCGCATGGGGCACCATTACAGCCTGCCCCTGTTGCACGTAAAATGCAGCATCTGCGGCTAGATGAACATCCGGCCAGTTTGCTACGCCGCTATCGACTGGTTGTAGACTCTCATCCAGGGCATCGTGTCCCTGCTCAGCGAGTTCCATGAGTTGATCCATGGTCATCATTTCACCCTCATAAGGACCCACGCTCAAACGGCGCAGCGCGGTGATATGCGCACAGCAGTCTAACTTTTTCGCGATATCTTCAACCAGGGTACGGACATATGTCCCTTTTGAGCACCCCACTTCCAGCTCTAAAATAAGCTGATCGGCACTATTGGTGCCCAGGGCTAAAAATTCGATATCGTAGATGGTGACTTTTCTGGCTTTACGCTCCACTTCGATACCCTGACGTGCCAGTTTGTATAGACGCTCGCCATTATGCTTTAGAGCTGAATACATCGGTGGAACCTGTTCAATCTCACCCAGAAATGCGGGCAATATATCTTCTACCGTTTTCTGGCTAATGGTAGAGACGTCTTTTGTATCAACGACTTCGCCTTCCGTATCACCTGTTGTTGTACTCACACCCAGCTGACATTTAAGGCGGTATCGTTTATCCGCATCAAGTAAAAAGGCAGAAATCTTGGTCGCCTCGCCAAAACAAACTGGCAGCATACCAGTAGCAAGTGGATCAAGACTTCCAGTATGGCCTGCCTTCGCAGCCCCAAACAACCGTTTTACTTTTTGCAAAGCATGATTAGAACTGCCACCCTGTGGTTTATCTAATAATAAAACACCGCTTATATTGCGGCCTTTGTTCTTACGTCGTCCCAAAACTAGTCACTCTCTTTATCATTATTACTATCTTTACTGCGATCACTTTGCAAAGCTTCACTAATCAACTCATCCATGGCAACACCGCGTGTCACACTTTCATCGACCACAAATTTTAGTGTCGGCACGATACGTGCGTGAATACGTCTGGCGATTTCTTTTCGAATAAAACCGACAGCGCGATTTAAAACTGCAATGGATTCGTCCTGTTTTTCAGATTCCAGAACCGAGCTATACACAATGGCGTGACTCAAATCACGACTCATGCGTATTTCGGTAAACGAAACAAAACCCAGACGTGGGTCTTTTATTTCATCACGTACAATTTCCGCTAACTCACGACGGAGTTGTTCCGCCATGCGTTCGCTACGTGAAAATTCTCTAGGCATATCTCAAAAAACGAACGCGCTATTAAAGCGTACGCTCAACCTGAATACGTTCAAATACTTCGATCTGATCGCCAACTTTTACTTCGTAGTTCTTTACACCGATACCGCATTCAGTACCACTGTTCACTTCTTTCACGTCGTCTTTAAAGCGACGCAGTGATTCAAGCTCACCTTCGAAGATAACAATGTTGTCACGTAACACACGGATGGGTGAGTCTTTACGAATAACGCCTTCAGTCACCAACGAGCCCGCAACCTGACCAAAATGTGGTGACTTAAAGACTTCCTGTACTTTAGCCATTCCGATAATTTGCTCGCGGAACTCATCGCTCAACATACCTGTTAAGGCTTTTGTTACTTCATCAATTAACTCATAAATAATACTGTAATAATTTAACTCAACACCGCGCTCAGATGACACGCGTCGTGCCGCCGCATCAGCACGAACATTAAAGCCGATAACAATCGCGTTCGAGGCAGCGGCCAGACTGATATCAGTTTCGTTGATACCACCCACACCTGAACCAACTATTCGTACATCGACTTCATCATTATCGATAGCCAGCTTCATTAACGAATCACTGATTGCGTGTAATGTGCCCTGTACATCTGCCTTTAATAACACGTTTAGTTTCTTAACATCACCCGCCTGCATCTGGTCAAACATCGATTCCAGCTTGTTCGCCTGCTGGGTCGCCAAACGCATATCACGTGCCTTGTTCTGACGATTCTGCGAAACTTCACGTGCGGTACGCTCATCAGCCAGCACTTGCATTTCATCACCAGCGTTAGGTGTATTGGATAAACCAATGACCACCGCCGGCATAGAGGGGCCGGCCACTTCAATTGGATGACCAAACTCATCAAACATAGCACGGACGCGGCCGAAATCTTCGCCCGCTAACATGATGTCACCCTTCTTCAACGAGCCTTCCTGTACAAGTACCGTAGCCGTTACACCACGACCTTTATCCAAAGCAGCTTCGAGTACGATACCTTTAGCCAACCCTTCCGATGTAGCCGTTAACTCCATCAGTTCAGCCTGTAGAGAAATCGCATCCAGTAATTTATCAACACCATCACCGGTTAAAGCTGAAACGTTAACAAAGATATTGTCGCCACCCCATTCTTCAGGAATAACTTCATAGTTACCTAATTCGGTTTTCACACGATCAGGATCGGCACCTTCTTTATCCATCTTATTTACAGCAATAATAATCGGCACTTCAGCCGCTTTAGCATGCTGAACGGCTTCAATCGTCTGTGGCATCACGCCGTCATCAGCAGCAACAACGATGATGACAATATCAGTCGCATTCGCACCGCGTTCACGCATAGCAGTAAATGCCGCATGTCCCGGTGTATCCAAAAATGAAATCGTGCCTTTATCAGTATCAACATGATAGGCACCGATATGCTGAGTAATACCACCCGCTTCACCCGCTGCAATTTTTGATGAACGAATGTAATCCAGTAATGAAGTTTTACCGTGATCGACATGACCCATGATAGTAACAACAGGCGGACGCGGCTCAACTTTCAAATCGGATGTATCACGAGCTAATAATTCACTCTCGTAATCATCTTCATTAACCACAATCGGGGTATGACCTAATTCTTCAACTACCAATACTGCCGTATCCTGATCAACCACCTGATTAATGGTCGCCATCACACCCATTTGCATCAAGGTTTTAATTAGCTCACCGCCTTTCATCGACATGCGCTTAGCCAATTCATCAACGGTGATGGTTTCAGGAATAATTACATCATGAGTAATCGCATTAACCGGTTTTTCAAATCCATGTTTTGCATCGGCATTTGCTACGGAAGAGCGTCTTGCCATTTTGCCTTTTTTCTTCTGGCGCTTGCCGCTTTTACCTGAAGAGACATGTAATTCTTTGCGCCCGTATAAAGTACTTTTATCTTTATGATCAGTTTTATGTTTTTTCGTAGACTTTTGATCACGTGATTGCTGTGCCTGCAATTCATCCGGCGTGAGCACTTTCTCTTTTACCGGTGCCGCTTTTTGTTTCGATCCTTCTTCTGCTTGCGCTTTGACTTCGGCAAGACGTGAATCTTCTACCTGTTGGTCCTGCTCACGTTTTTCTGCACGCTCGAGTTTTATTTTTCTCTCAGACTCACGATCTTCTTCACGACGTACCTGATCGGCACGAAGTTTTTCTAATTCAGTAATTTCTGTCGGCACTTCCACTGCTGCTGCATCGGTTGTAGCCGTTTCAACTTCCGGCTCAACATCAACAGGACGTGTGATAGTGCGCTTGCGACGCACTTCAATCGAAACCGCGCCGCCACGAGAGCCCTTAGTTTTTACTTCACTGACTGATTTGCGTTTTAATGCAATTTTACGCGGTTTGGCCTCAGCATCTGCACTGCTGTCTTTACCGTGTTGACCCCTTAAAAAACCTAATAAGGTCATTTTATCTGCATCAGATATTAACGATTCTGGTGACTCGATATTAAGACCCGCGTCTTTAATCTGTTTAAGCAACCGTTCGACGGGTGTGCCGACGACACCTGCAAGTTGTTTTACTGTTACTTCAGCCATGTATAATCTCAGTGAATAATTTTATATAAATAATTATTGTTTATAATGCTATTACTTAATTTTTCGTCTTAAGCCCGCTTATTCTGCCAGAACTTATTTTGCTGGAGCCTCTGCTTTAACTTCACTTCCTTCTTCAGCAAACCAGGGCGCACGCGCGGTCATAATTAATTCAGAAGCTCGCGTCTCATCCATACCTTCGACCTCCATTAATTCATCGACAGCCTGCTCAGCAAGATCTTCCATCGAGCATATGCCTTTTAATGCCAATAAATTAGCCAACTCTTTATCCATGCCGTCCATTGTTAGCAAGTCTTCCTGCGGCTGGTTTTCCTCCAGCACTTCTTCGGTCATAATCGCCTGCGTTAACAGGTAATCACTGGCGCGGTTACGTAATTCAGCAACAATGTCCCCATCAAATTCTTCGATGGCCAACAGCTCTGCCTCAGGCACGTAAGCCACTTCTTCAATTGTGGTAAAACCTTCAGCAACCAGAATTTCAGCCACTTCCGCATCGACATCCAGGCGACCAGTGAACACCTCAAGATACTTGGCGCCTTCTTCGGCACTCTTGGTTTCCGCTTCCGCTTCCGTCATGACATTGAGTTCCCAGCCGGTCAACTCACTTGCCAGACGAATATTTTGACCACCGCGACCAATCGCCATGGCTAACTTTTCTTCGTCTACAGCAATATTCATGCTATTCGCATCTTCGTCTACAACCAGAGAAAGGACTTCAGCCGGTGACATGGCATTAATAACAAACTGTGCGGGATCATCATTCCACAAGATAATATCAACGCGCTCACCACCAATCTCATTCGATACGGATTGCACACGTGAACCACGCATACCGACACAAGCACCCACAGGGTCGATACGACTATCTAATGCACGAACAGAAATTTTGGCACGAGAGCCGGGGTCACGCGCGCCGCCGATAATTTCCAGCATGCCCTGATCTACTTCTGGTACTTCAAGCTTAAACAGTTCAACCAAAAATTCTGGTGCGGTACGACTGATGAATAATTGGGGGCCACGGGTCTCTGAACGCACTTCTTTCAAGTAACCACGCAAACGATCACCAGGACGACATGCTTCACGTGGAATCATATCTGACTTGGGAATAAAACCCTCAACACCGCTACCTAAATCAAGATGTACATTGCCACGTTCTACACGTTTGACGGTGCCCATAACCAACTCGCCTTCACGACCAGAATAGGCTTCAACAACCCTCTCACGCTCCGCTTCACGTACTTTTTGCACGATAACCTGTTTCGCCGTTTGTGCTGCGATACGACCGAATTCGACAGAATCAATCTGATCCTCGACGTAATCGCCTACTTCGATTTCAGGTTCGTCTATCTGAGCGGCTTCCAGTGTAATTTCACCCAGAGGGTTTTCCATTGGCTCACCAGGTTCAATCACTAACCAGCGACGAAACGTATCGTAATCACCGGTCTCGCGGTCAATGCTCACACGAACTTCGATATCTTTACCGTTTTTCTTTCGCGTAGCGGTAGCAAGTGCTGCCTCGATGGCCTCAAATATAATCTCTTTTTCAACGCCTTTTTCATTCGAAACGGCATCTGCAACGTAGAGAATTTCCTTGCTCATGGTATTAAACCCTCATTAATAACTGTCTATTTAGTAATAACAATAAAATTAAAAAAACTATCTTGAAACCTGCGCACAAATTAAAACCGAAAATAAACGCTATTTTCTTGTCACCCTCGAATGTTTTTATCGAGAATCCAGTGCATTTAAGTTGCTGGATTCCCGATAAAAACATTCGGGAATGACAGAAACCACGGCTTACAAATTTTTGCTTAAAATTCCGGAACGATTCGTGCCTTTTCAATGGCGTTCATCGGCATACTCAGCTCTTCCGTATCCGTTTCTATAACCAGTACTTCTTCCGTGGCTTCTAATAAACGACCTTTAAAATTACGCTGACCTTCCAGTGGCATTACGGTTTTAATCTTTACCAGCGAACCGGTAAAACGCTGAAAATCCTGCAATCGTCGCAATGGTCGATCCATTCCTGGCGATGAAACTTCCAGATTAAACTGGCCACGAACCGGGTCTTCCACATCAATTAGCGAACTAATCTGACGACTCACCGCGGAACAATCGTTCACTACCACACCTTTCGGTTTACCGTCTTTACCGACAGTACCCTCAGGCATATCGATATAAAGACGCAAAACACCGTGTTTAGGGTTTGGAAAGTGCTCGATTTCAATCAAATCGAAGCCTAAACCCTTAACAACCGGCTCAAATAAATCCCATAAATGTGTCTGGTCACGTCTCATCTAATAAAATCACACACCATTAGTGCTTCAATAAATACTTAAAAATCAATGATATACTGGAAAATATTTTATCACCAGTAACAAAAAGGCCCCGTAAACGGAGCCTTTTCCAAAATTCTTACTAACTAGACTCCAAGATTAAAAACCTCAGGTACATCTATGCCACCAAGAAAACAAATTTTGGTAGCGGGGGCAGGATTTGAACCTACGACCTTCGGGTTATGAGCCCGACGAGCTGCCAGACTGCTCCACCCCGCATCAACAAGACGCGAATATTACGGACTTAGTGGAGTAATTGCAAGATACTTAAAGCAATAAACAGAAAATATTGGCGCAGAGTTACTTAATACGCTGGAATACATATTTTTACCTCGTTCCCACGCTGCTGCGTGGGAACGCAGAGGGCAACAGATAAACCTATACCCCAACAAAACGACAAAAATGACATAGACACAGGCTTTAAGTAAATACCGATTACATCATCTTATACGCTATGCATTCCCACTCATATGTACAGGGATGTACGGCAGTAGAGCAATGCAGGTGCAATTGCCGAGGAGCACAGGAACGAGACATAGTCGACTCATACATTAAAACAGATATTTGAACAGCTCCTGAACAGCACGATCGGCTGCTTTATCCATAACGACCTTACCCGCTGCATTGACAACCTCGCCAGTCGCTGAGGTGTTACCAGAAGTGTAACGACGTTGTGATTTAATCGAGCTGATTTCTTTGCGCAACTGAGTCATGTCTTCCTATCGCCGTTGCTCCATCGCAACCATCTCTTCTCGTTGCTTGTATAAAGAATCGATTCTAAAACCTTTGTGGTAGCGACACTCTTCCGGTTTGTTTTTATAGGTACAAATACCATAACCATTTGGCTTACCGTTAGAGAATTTTCCTTCAAAGATAACGTTGCCATCAAGCAAGTAGTCTCCCGATACCAAATGACCTTTGATGATTTTCCCTTCGAATGAATTCTGCTGATTTATATTAACGGCTCGGCCCTGCCCATTGGCGTAACTGCCACTGCAGTTATTACCAATATATAACCAGTCACTATCTTTAAGTTTGCATTTTTCTTTCGCGGCAATTGCCTTGATTGCTATTTCTGCTTGTTGTGCAGATAGCTGCTTTGCCTGATGCTGCTGCAATGGTGTTCACTTTTTTAGCCTTTGCAAATTCTCTGGCGTTCTTATCTTCAATAACAGCAACATCCGCTTTAATCATATTCTCTGCGGTGCGAAAAAAAACTTTTGGTTTAGAGTGTAACAGACAGTTTTTAAAGGATTTCCCAGTATCATCCTTTACACGAACGCCCAAATCTAAATATGGCTTTACACAGGCGGTTATACCATTATTTTTTTTCACTTGGTAACGGCTGCTTTCAATACACTCTTGTTCTGGTAACAAATAACTCGAAGCTGGAGCTTCATACCAACCAATTTGACCACAGGCTATCATTGCCAACGAACCAGCCTCCACAGTGATATCAAACTCTGCACGCCTTCCATTCAAAAACCCATTATCCGGGTACTCTGCTGAACTTTCTTCAACGATAAAATGGTAGGTGCCTGGCAGCGCCTTTACATTAACAAATACATTTTCACCGGAAAAATCACTAATTTGCACCTCATTTACATAAACTTTATAGGTCGTACCCAATGCCTGATCAGGAACCCGAGAAATATAAATATTTGAATAATCTTTATACCGACTAAGTTTTTTTGCTTGTTTTTTTTCAGGATCACTGACGAATGCTCGCGATTGCGGCGGATTACTTACGCAACTTATAAGCCCAAGAATCATTATGCTTAAAAAAAGGAAGTTATAACGCGACATTGTTAAGCCCTGACAAAGTAGAGAATTAACAATAAGAATAGCCCAATATTAATTGTTTTGAAGGGTCTCTGCGTTTAACGGTGAATCCAGCTAACCTTGTACAACGCTTTTGTTAATGCAGGCTAGCAAGCTTTAAACCTGAGAAGGTTAGACCCTGCCCCTGAAGGTGACGATATTTAGACGAAGGTACAGCATATATTTTGTTGTTTTTACTTGAAATTTTTGCCGGTAAATTGATAATTAAGAGTCTGCGATGTGTTTCGTGGACTAAATGATAAATAAATAAGAAGCGATGTATGTTGAAAAGTAATATAACTGTTACAAATAAATATTTGATTGCCGGACTGCTGGTGTTTAGC
>UOFE01000047.1_pt1 | contig 27857 bp, 25 predicted proteins | sample 1988381 | NCBI WGS metagenome assembly UOFE01 (sample SAMEA4712194, study PRJEB27164) | hydrothermal vent metagenome | biome: marine basaltic hydrothermal vent biome; feature: marine hydrothermal vent; material: mineral | place: Pacific Ocean | collected 2011-06-14/2011-07-23 | depth 1689 m
AGAATCAAAGGTTGAATTTATTCCAACGATTACATTTATTGTATCACCTGTTCTTTCATTGGTAAGTCTTACCGTACGCCCACTTTCAGCCGCACAATCAATCCCGACAACCTGCAAAGATGTCCCATCAAAATTAAAAGAAATTTTATCAAGTTTAATCGCTGGAGGAGGAGTGACCATGTTGCTAGTTACTTGTGCTAGACCAAGTGATATTCTTTTTATAGCAACAAGGTCGCCTACTGTTAATTTACTATCAGGTGTGCTCAACGGCGCTAAATCTCAATTGTTGACATCATCTTCTGTCGCTAACAATTGACCAAGTACAATTTTCTTTATCACAATATAATCAGCAGTATCAATTATTCCATCTGGGCAACCACGCGGTGCAACATCGCCTAGAACAGCAGCATGCGTATTGGAAGTAGAAAAAATCAGTAAGAATAGAAATAACAATGTGTGCTGGATTACAGCACCATGGGAAGAAGTATTCGCACTAACATTTATCGAAGTATGACTACTTAGAGGAGAAGAGTTAACTAGATAAAAAAATTGCTCAATCATTAATCACCTATCAAAATCCTAATCAAAAAGTAACTGTCAATATTTTTCACCTAAATTAACACAAATTTTATGCTATGCCTTCACCTTACTGTTTTAAGGGAGCCTAACAAGCATATTCATGAGCAATCACCGCACAATAATTAATCGCTGAATGATTGGAAAGTGTAAAAATGCTGAGTCAGAGAGAATAGGCGAAGATCCGCTCATGGTCAAATATACTCGATCATAGCTATTATATAAGTGTCGCCTATGTATGATTTTTCTTACTTTTATTGGTTATTCACTAAGGTCGTCTATGTGGTGTTCTGGTAAATTGAGACACAGACATTGAATAATTACTTATGAGGGCATTTATTCACACCAACCAAAATTCATAAGTTTTAACATCAAGCAATTAAGCAGTTGTAGGGAATGTTCAGACCTTCATGCAGTCTCTTTATCATTGGAAGCGTAAGACTGCGCTTTTTATTCAGCACCTCGGAAACACGTGCTCGGGTACCAAGATACGGTTCCAGATCTTTACGTGTCAGCGCTTTCTGCTCCATTAAAAATTTAATTGCTTCAATGGGATCAGATGGTGGCATTGGATAATGTTCTTCCTCGTATTTTTCAACCAGTAGCATCAGAACATCAAGCTCATCACCTTTTTCAGTATTGCGCTTTGCACCCCAAAGCTCATCTACACGATTTAGCGCTTTCTTTAATTCAGTTTTATTTTTAATCGGTTTCAGTTTCATAATGTGACCTCAAATATTATCAATATCCTTGATTTCATCGTATTGCTTACGTGTACCTACAAACCGTATTAGTATCCCATGGCGGGTATAGTCCGTTAGTGCGACGATACGGTATTTATTTCCACAGATGTTAAAGACGACACGGTTGTTCTTCAATATACTCGCATTTCGTAAATCTGCTTTAAGTTCGTGAGGTGAACTCCATTGCGCATTTGCACAGTAATTGTACCATTCAGTCATCTGCTTTTGTGCATCGCGATATTTTGGATTGCTCTCCCAAAACATCCTGAGTATAGACTTAGCGATAACTCTCATTACAAGACACTAACACGCTCCCTATTTGGGAGCAAGTATAGTGGTGTTTTTAGAGAAATGAGAGTTTTAGCGGTATATACTTGGCTTTTGAGTGTCCGCTAAGTCGATTTTCAACCCTATTTAATAATTTTCCCAGATGTCCGTTATGTGGGTTGGTCGCAAACAGACGTTTCAGTTGCGTTAAACCTTAATCGCCTCTTCAGCAAAGTCTATTTCGATTTCGTTATCTTCAGTAACAGACACATTCACATGACCGCCTTTGATTAACTCACCAAATAACAATTCATTCGCTAACGGTTTTTTAAGGTGTTCTTGAATCACACGTGCCATCGGTCTGGCACCCATCTTAGGATCGTAACCTTTTTCAGCTAACCAACGACGTGCATCTTGATTCACCGTCAACGTGACTTTTTTCTCATTCAACTGTAACTCAAACGCAACCAGAAACTTATCAACCACATTCGATAATGTGTGCGCATCAAGCGGACCAAAGTTAACGATAGAATCCAGACGATTTCTGAACTCAGGGGTAAACATTTTCTTGATTTCTTCCATACCATCTAACTCATTCTGTTGCTCGGTAAAGCCCATAGAGCGACGCGACATCATTTGTGCGCCTGCATTACTGGTCATAACCAGAATCACGTTTCTAAAATCTGTTTTGCGACCATTACTGTCGGTTAAGGTACCGTGATCCATCACCTGAAGCAAAATATTAAAGACCTCAGGATGCGCTTTTTCAATCTCATCAAGCAGTAAAACACAGTGTGGTTTTTTATTAACGGCTTCCGTTAACAAACCACCATCGTCAAAGCCAACATAACCTGGAGGTGCGCCGATCAAACGAGAAACTGTGTGACGTTCCATATATTCAGACATATCGAAACGCAGTAACTCGACGCCCATAATATTGGCAAGTTGTTTACATACTTCTGTTTTACCAACACCCGTTGGACCAGTAAACAGGAATGAACCAACTGGTTTTTCAGGATCACCTAATCCAGAGCGCGCCATACGTATCGCAGTCACCAGAGTACTAATCGCATCATCCTGACCGAACACAACCATTTTCAAGTCACGTTGTAAATTTTTCAGCGCATCGACATCTGATGTACTGACCGTCTTCGCCGGTATACGAACAATTTTAGCGACGATATTTTCGATGTCATGAACGTTAATCGATTTTTTATTGGTTTTGCCTGACTGTGCATGCAATTGTCGATTCGCACCCGCTTCGTCGATGATATCAATTGCTTTATCAGGCAGAAATCGATCCATGATGTAACGCTGCGATAATTCAACCGCTGCACGTAATGCATTGTTGCTGTACTTCACATCATGGTGTTCTTCAAAGCGTGTTTTTAAACCTTTTAGTATCTCAACGGTTTCATCCACACTCGGTTCTTCCAGATCAATTTTTTGGAAGCGACGCGCTAATGCATGATCTTTTTCGAACACGCTTCTAAATTCGGCATAGGTAGTTGAACCAATACATTTCAGCTCGCCATTCGCCAACATGGGTTTAATCAAATTTGAAGCATCCATCACCCCACCGGATGCTGAGCCCGCACCGATAATCGTATGAATCTCATCGATAAATAAAACCGCACCCGGACGTTGAGTCAGTTGCTTTAAAACGCCTTTTAATCGTTTTTCAAAATCACCACGATATTTGGTACCAGCAACCAGAGAACCCAAATCAAGAGAAAATATCGTACTATCCAATAACACTTCGGGCACATCTTTATCGACGATACGCTTTGCCAGGCCTTCGGCCAGTGCGGTTTTACCCACACCTGCTTCACCCACTAGTAGGGGATTATTTTTACGACGGCGACATAAAATTTGCACCGTTCTTTCCACTTCATCATCACGTCCAATCAACGGATCAACCAGACCTTGCATGGCACGTTGGTTTAGATTGGTAGTGTAATTTTCAAGTGGCTGTGCTTCGGCATCCTGCGAGGCTGATTGGTCAGAATGATCTTCCAGCTTTTCTGTTTCGTTTGGCACTTTAGTAATGCCATGAGAAATATAATTAACCACATCCAGGCGATTAACATTTTGTTGATTTAGTAAATAAACAGCCTGTGATTCCTGCTCACCAAACATGGCGACCAGTACATTCGCACCGACGACTTCTTTTTTTCCTGAAGATTGAACATGAAAAACGGCACGTTGAAGTACACGCTGAAAACCCAGTGTCGGCTGCACTTCACCGCTAACGACATCACCAAATATGGGAGTATTGTTATCCAGATATTCTTTCAGTTCGATGCTTAGTAAACCAAGATCGGTACCGCAGGCCTGTAGAACGACATTGGCGCTGTTGTTATCCAGCAGCGAAAGCAATAGATGCTCTACCGTAATGTATTCATGCCTTTTTTCTCTTGCATCGTTAAAAGCAGTATTTAATGATGATTCAAGTTCTTTACTTAACATGGCGTTACCTTATTATTAATCTATATTTCCTTCTTCGGAAAAACATATGTCAGGCTTCTTCCATGGTGCACATCAAAGGGTGCTGATTGATTCGTGAAAACTCATTGACCTGATCCACCTTGGTCTCAGCTATCTGGTGACTAAACGTGCCGCAGATACCTTTTCCTTTTGTGTGTACTGACATCATTACGCGTGCTGCTTTAGATTCATCCATTGAAAAGAAAGTCATCAACACTTCAACTACAAACTCCATAGGAGTGTAATCGTCATTCATCACAATAACTTTATACTGTTTAGGTGGTTTTAATTTCGGCTTTGCTTCTTCAAGCGCTAAATCACCTTCAACATCATTGAAGGCATCGTGTTCCCAATCGTCACCACATTTGATGTGATTACTCATGCCTCTACCTTCAGTGTAGAACAAACTATTTGATTTTTCTAAAACAGGAAACATAATTATTAATAATAAATTCAGTAGTATTTTATTTACAAACTTTAAAAATCATCTACCCGTAATGCCGATATACCCGCATTAAAGGCAGCGCTATTCTCTATTTTGGCTCACTTTTTTGAATACTGTTCAACTCTCATCACTATGTGCTGAACACCAGTAAAAAGGCCTGTACGCCATGTACTAACCGTGATTTTACATTAGTAGAGTCTAAATGTTACAGGAAATAATCTGTGGATTAACGGACGATAATCAAGGGCTTTGTCGAAATATCGTCATATTGGTGTGACTAAGTTTGGTAAAAAACATGAGTGTTAATAACTCACAAACGGTTTCAGCCACATCAAACTAAACTATCAGTAACTTTAAAAACTTGAACCGCAGAGACGCAGAAAAAAATAAATACGATTATAAAAACAACGTCATACCGGCATGTTTCTAGCCGGAATGACGAAGTTCGTTCACATCAATAACAATCGACTCTATCTCTGCGCCTCAGCGTCTCGATAATTGCTCCTGCATTATTCTAGTTACGGGCGTCTTGCCCTAACCTGCGGTTCAATCATTTATCTTTCTAGATAGAAAATGCCAGAACGCTACTCAATAACTCCTGCTTCAATATTTCATCAACCGCTTTTCGCATACGAGCCGTCAATTGTGACTTGCTGCTGGACGATACTTTTAACGGCCATGACTGGTAACCGATAACCGTCACACCATCCTGTGCGATTAATTCGAGCTTTAATGTTGCTCTAAGCCAATACCAGTTATCACGATTGATTGGATTTTGCGCTTCGACACTAGCCGCTAGTTGATACCCTGAATCACCAACATTAAACCCTGCCTTTGATGCCGCACCCTGTAATACATTACTTAACCCACCCACATCATCCACCTTAACAGCAGTGGTCATAGGCAGCGCTCTTAACGCACGTTGCAATTGTTCATTAAGATCAGCCAGGCTCCATTGTGCACGTGACCCTTTGCCTTTCACATCAATTATCTTCAGTGTTTTTTGCAGGGTCTGCCGACCTTGTTGCAAAGTATTTGCTCTATGTAAATCTGAAATTTTTAACAGTGGGTCTGAACGTGATTTTTGTTGATCTAAAGCATGTTGTGTTTCTTCATCAAGACGGTTCATCTCACTGCGTATATTATTACCAGCCTGAGTACGATCGAGCACGGCCAAGGCATGATAGGTTAAATCTGCACTGCTCTGCCATTGTTCAGCGATACGTACACCCTGAACCATTTTGTCGGTTTTCAGATTGACCGTACTAGCTATACGTGCGCTGGATTTAACCGTTTCAACACCCCCTTCTCTATATGATTGCGTATCTTGTGTGGTCGTCGAAACTTCTCTTATTTGTACTTCGAAAATTTTTGCCAGATTAGATAATGCACGTGCTTTTGCCTGCTCTGCTTTTGAAGCTGAACCCGTTGCAGATAAATATTTAAAGTTTGGATACATGTCAGGTTCACCACGAACCCACTCAGGTGTATCACTAGTACTTTGAACCGCTGTTGATTGCATACAGGCCGTTACAAGCAATGAACATATCAATATTTTTAGTTTAGCTACACTCTGATTATTCACTTTCATATTTATCACTTTTATCTCTCCGTAACAGGAGCGTCAACTGAGAACCTTTATCGACTCCAGTATTTTTTAACTATTTTTTAGCTATGATTTTTGGTATGGGCGTATTCCAGTGTTTAATAACAAAACTGGTCTGCTTAGGTTTAATTATCACTTTTTCATTCATTACATCAATCGTCTGCCCAGACGCATTTTTCATTTGTATCTGCACGTTATGCTCACCGACAGGTAACACAATCCTTTTAAGTTCGATTTCCTGTGGCAACGTTGTCCAGCTACGTGTATCCGCTCGCTCGGTTACTAAATTCGTTATCGTCATCAAAAAACCAGCAAGCGAACTGTTTTTATTGGCGGTGTGCTGTGTATTGTATTTAACCACTGCACGCGCCGTTGCTCTCAACATAATGCCAGGCATTGCCTGTTCAAGAGAATAGCGTGCTAGAGCGTCTACATCTTCGACAGACTCCATATTATATTGCTTGTCACCAACACTAACCTGTGCATCATATAAAGATTGCTTTGCCTGTTTATATACGGGAAAAGCAACACTCAAGTTTTGCTGAATTTCTGTCGAAAAAATGGACAGTACTGTTTCACCGCGAATGGGCGCCAGACCATTATTAAGAATAACCACCACTTCACCAAACTTGTTACTGGCTTTGGCGGCTTTAAAATTCGTCATATTAAATTCTTTTTTATATGACTTGTATTCGCTCCATAAACCTTGCCACGCGAGTAAACGAAGCAGGTCTTTTTTCAATCCTGACGATGCGACAGGATATTGATTACCGCCTTTTTCTTTATAAACGGTGAAAGCCTTTCGATATGAGATTAATGCATCATCATACTCACCTAAGCTTTCATAGATAATGCCTTCCAGATATCGAATAAAGCCATCTTCTTCCGGTTCATCACCCCACTCCATCATTTTGACATTGGCTTGCAACATCTCAACTCGTGCACCATCAACCTGGCCCAACTGGATATAGTTCATTGCCATATAAGCATGCAGTAGCAACTGCTCATATCGATCACCTTCGTAACTACGTAAGGTTTCATTAATGGCAACGGCAGCTAAATTTTCTGTAATACTAACACCGTACAATTCTTCAATTTTCTGTTTCGCCACTTCGAGAATTTGGTTACTACCAGAAAAATCACCATTGACACGTCGCAAAATGCCCTTATCAAGCGAAGCAATAACCTTGGTTTGTTGAGAATCTTCTTTTTCAGCGATGGCTAATGAAAGATCAGGACGACCTGTAAGCAAGCCGTCTCGCATAGTTGTAGCATGCTGTCCATAACTTGCACATGATTGCAGTAAAAAACTGATACAAAGAATTACGGTGAATTTAATATGATAGCTCTTAATTGCACTAGTCTCGAATGGACCACACATATTTAGGCTACCGCCTGAAACAAAGGGTTGCTTGATTAACATAAATAACCATCATGAAAGGAACGATTAAAAATCAACATCTCCATTTTTCTATTACTCACTTCGCAGTGAGCCTATCTCCTTATAAGCTTAGTACACCGTTCCCACGTAAAGAGTGGAAACGGTGTGATGACTTTCCGACTTAAAGTCGGAAACCGCCTTTTTCAACAGTCTTTTTAATCTTCTTCTGGCCAACCCATACTTTACGGTTAGTGCCTAACTCGATAAGTGCCAGGTCAATTTGATAGAAACGTGCCTGCTCGCCACTGACAGCATCAACGATGGTGTTAATTGAACCTTGCAACATAAAATCAGCACCGATTTCCTGCCCCATAGATTTACGTGTCGCTTCTGATGCATTTAAATCCTGCTCTTTTACTTCCTGGCGAATTTCTTTGCGATCCTGCGCTGATGCTACAAAGTCCACTTCACCGGAATTAATCAGTTCGCGTTCCATATCGGCAATGAAAGTACGCGTATTGATATGCTCATGACTAAGGTTTCGCACGGTACCAACGATGACTGTCGGTGTTTTACCACTCTTGCGATTAAACTTACTTAGCCAGCCTCGCGAAAGCACATCCTGAATCATCTCCTGAGCAACCAGGCGTGAGTCAGTATCGTTCCACTTACCACTTAGGTCAGTAACAGAATCAGAATCAACACGGGTTATAGTTGGATTACAGGCTGCCAGCATAAACAGCAAACCTGTTACAACAACCGTTTGGCTAACCTTTAGTGGTAATAATTTCATTCCATACTCCTCCAAGCTTGATTTATTATTTAATTGAACAGGTTTATAGCACTAAGTAACTTGGGTGACTAGCAAATTTTCATTTTTATTTAATATTTTGATGTACATTGCAAAATTTATATCAAAAAATCTTCTTGACCAACTATATGATTCGCTTTAATTACTACACTGAAGATGGATACCGGCTAAAACATGCTGGTATGACGAACTTGGTAATAAAAATTTTATTAAGATTTTAAGTGCCATTCTACTCAGGCAGTACTAATCACCCTGTGTCAATAGCCCTTAACTTGCACTCTAACTGAGCAACGGGTATGGTCGCGAAATGAAAAATATTGATACTCTGCTCCACGCCCGTTGGGTTGTGCCGGTTGATAACAAACACCGCTATCTCGAACACCATTGTGTTGCTGTACATGAAGGAAAAATCGTTGATGTTTTACCCATTAGTGAAGCCAATAAAAAATACACTGCTAGTGTAGTTCGCGAGTATTCACAACATGCACTGATTCCTGGTTTAATTAATAGCCATACCCATGCTGCGATGAATTTATTTCGCGGTTTGGCTGATGATTTAAGTTTGATGGACTGGCTGGAAAACCATATCTGGCCAGCAGAAGCCGAACATGTAAATGAAACCTTTGTACATACTGGAACGGAATTGGCAATTGCAGAGATGATTCGCAGCGGCACGACCTGTTTTAATGATATGTATTTCTTCCCTGATGTAACAGCGAAGGTTGCCAGTGACATCGGCATGCGTGCTAATGTTGGTTTAATCCTTATCGACTTCCCGACTGTCTGGGCAAACAACAGTGAAGAATACATCGACAAAGGTCTAGCCGTTTTTGATCATTACAAAGGGCATGACCTAATCAAAACAGCATTTGCACCACACGCACCTTATACCGTTTCTGATAATCCACTAAAACGCATCTGCACTTTATCAAACGAACTTGAACTAAGCGTTCACATGCATGTTCACGAAACGGAAGTTGAAGTAAGCGATGCGGTGAAAAATACCGGCGAGCGCCCTATTGCAAGATTGAACAACCTCGGTCTACTCACGCCATCATTGCAAGCCGTACACATGACGCAGTTACAAGATGATGAAATTGAATTAATGACTGCCGGCGGTTGTCATGTTATTCACTGCCCTGAATCCAATATGAAACTGGCCAGCGGAATTTGTCCCGTTGATCGCTTGTTGAAAGCCGGTGTCAATGTCGCGCTAGGTACTGACAGCAGCTCCAGCAATAATGACCTGGATATGTTTGGAGAAATGCGATCGGCTGCTTTGCTAGCAAAAATCAGTACTATGGATGCCACTGCCGTCTCAGCCGAACAGGTTTTACAGATGGCAACCATCAATGGTGCAAAGGCGTTGGGTATTAATGAGATAACAGGATCGATCGAAGTTGGAAAGTCTGCCGACATCGTCGCGGTGAATTTCGATAACATTGAAACGCTACCGGTTTACGACCCTGTTTCTCATCTCGTGTATTGCAGCTCTCGCGATCATGTGAGCGATGTCTGGGTTGCCGGCAAACAGTTATTAACGAACAGGGTGCTTAACACGATTGATGAGAACAAATTAAAACAGGAATGTATTAGAATCAGCGATAGTATCAGGTAATAAATGGATACTTCCATCCTTGAATGTTTTTAGCGAGGATTCAGTATTGTTCTGGTAACATAAAACCCTCTGGATTCCCGATAAAAACATTTGGGAATGACAGAACATAAAAATTATTATTTTTCAATGTGTTGTAGATTATATTTAATCTTTTTTATAACACATGGGCGACTCAAAAAAACTACCATGACCTACTCAGCCAATATTGATCCAGCAGAAATTAAAAAATTTGAAGACCTTGCTTCACGCTGGTGGGACAAACAAGGTGAGTTCAAACCACTTCATGAAATAAACCCATTGCGTTTAGGCTTCATCAACGCAGGTTCTCCTCTAGAAAGCAAAGCGGTCTGTGACATCGGCTGCGGTGGTGGCATACTCAGTGAAAGCATGGCAGCTTGCGGTGCGACGACCAGTGGTATCGATATGGGGAAAGCACCGTTATCGGTCGCACGACTACACGCGATGGAAAGTGACCTGGAAATCGATTACCAGCAAATTACAGCTGAAGAACTGGCACATAAAAAACCCGCGAGTTTCGATGTGGTTACCTGTATGGAAATGCTGGAACACGTGCCTGATCCGGCATCCATAATCAAAGCTTGTTTCACTTTGGTCAAACCCGGTGGTTCAGTTTATTTTTCAACCATCAACCGAAATCCCAAATCCTACGCTTTCGCTATCGTCGGTGCAGAATATTTGATGAAGATGTTACCGCGAGGTACACACGACTACAGTAAATTCATCAAACCATCCGAGCTAGATGAATGGGCACGCGCGACGGGTCTCGAGCTGATTGATTTAAAAGGCGTAAGCTATAACCCCTTTACTGGTTTATTCAGTCAATCTCAAGATGTCGACATAAACTACATGGTGCATTACCGCCGCCCACAACAGTAAAAGTATGACGTCTTCTACGCAGCACAAAATTAATACCGTCTTGTTTGATCTTGATGGTACTCTCATCGATACCGCACCCGATATGGCCGCCGCACTGGACATACTTTGCGACGAAGAAAATCAAACTTGCCTGCCGTTCAGTGAAGTTCGCCCTATCGTATCCGATGGCAGCATTGCCCTGGTAAAATTAGCTTTTGGTGATGCGCTCGATGAATCAACAATTAATCGCTTAAAAACACGTTATCTGGAAATCTATCAAGATCACCTGTCAGTGCATTCACAACTGTTCGATGAGATGAACACGCTACTCATTCAACTGGAACAGAACGATATCAAATGGGGTGTCGTTACTAACAAACCCGGTTGGTTAACTGAACCTCTAATGGAATCTTTAGGTTTATATCAACGTGCTGCCTGCATAGTGAGTTCCGATTCCACTAAAAACCGTAAACCGCACCCTGAACCCATGTATTACGCTTGCGAACTGGTTGACTGCAAACCTGGTGAATGCGTTTACATTGGTGATGCCCAACGTGACATCGAAGCGGGCCAGAATGCGGGCATGAAAACCATTATTGCTGAATACGGCTATATCAGTGATAAAGAAAATATTGAGGACTGGAATGCGGATTATTGTATTCAAAGTCCATCTGAGATTTTTGCCTTGCTTTAACACTGTTACGTTCCTTTTGCCTCACCCCACTCCTCTCCCAGAGGGCGAGGGAGACAAGCATGCATCTAAATTAGCATTCTATTATCTATATATAGGTAGGCGGCAACCACCCCCACTACCCACAAAGCCCAGCACAGCGGCAGTTCAGCCCGTTTAACCTCGACAAAAACCCTACAAATAAAGTACAATTCGCTCCTTATAAATCCATAGCTATTAAAGCAAGCGGATTTTAAATCTCCAAAAAAACACCATCCACAAATTTGATAACTGCGAATACGCAAGGTTATGTAGATTATGACTGTCGTTAAAAAAAACCTTCCCGTTAAAAAGATTATTGCCGGAATTATTTTTGCCTTTCTTGCATATTTCTTATCGACAGTAACACCGACTATCGAGGTTGCCTGGGTAACCGCAGTCCTGGTTTTAACCATTTACTTATTCGCTTTTGAGATTGTCGATGTCGACGTTGCCGCGATTAGTATTATGGTCATCCTGGGTTTAACCACCTTACTCGCACCGTTTATGGGCTTGCAACAAGGCCTGGTTGATACACAACAAATATTTAACGGCTTCTCCAGTAACGCGGTAATGTCAATTATTGCAGTCATGATTATCGGTGCAGGTTTGGATAAAACCGGTCTAATGACTAAAGTTGCCGCGTTTATCCTTAAAGTAGGCGGCACCACAGAAACACGTATCATTCCGATCATTTCCGGTACTGTTGCGTTTATTTCATCATTCATGCAAAACGTGGGTGCAACGGCGCTGTTCTTACCTGTGGTCAGTCGTATTTCTGCACGCTCAGGTTTACCGATGTCTCGTTTGTTAATGCCAATGGGATTCTGTGCTATCTTAGGTGGTACTGTCACCATGGTGGGTTCATCACCCCTCATTCTGCTCAATGACCTGATTATTACCTCTAACCTTGCTTTGCCTGAAAATCAGCAAATGCAACAATGGTCGCTGTTTTCCGTTACCCCTGTTGGTATCTCACTGGTTATTACCGGTATCCTTTACTTTGTTTTGATGGGCCGTTTCGTATTACCTAAGTCCAGCGGTGAAGGCACATCTGCTGGTGACACGATTGATTACTTTAAAGATATTTACGGTTTGAACTACGAGCTGTTTGAAGTGTACGTGCCTGCTGATAGCCATCTAGTTGGCCAGTCACTGGATGATATCGAAACCTCAGAACGCATTCGTGTTATTGCTGCTCACACTGGCAATGAAGTTAGTCGCATTGGTCCCGGCGGTCTGGCACGCGACACAGGTATCGCTAAAGGCACACTTCTAGGCATACTCTCTACAGAAAAAAATCTTCTTAAATTTGCAGAAAAATTTAAGCTGAATGTCAGAAACGAGCTAGAAACTTACTCTGAAATACTTTCAAGCGCTAAGTCAGGCATCGCAGATATCGTTATTCCACCTAGCTCAAGTCTAATTGGAAAATCAGCACGTGATTTGTGGATGCGTAAAACGTATGGCATTGCAATGGTGGCTATGCATCGTAGTGGCGAAACATTACGCGAAGGCGATAACATTCGAAACATGCCTTTAGAAGCGGGCGACACGATGGTTGTGCATACGACATGGGATGCACTGGCGCGTTTGCAGACAGACAAAAACTTTGTTGTTGTAACCACTGAGTTCCCACATGAAGAAACCCGTCCCAATAAAGTTGGCTGGGCCGGTCTGTTCTTCGCTATCGCATTAGGAATGGTTCTGTTTACCGATTTACGTTTATCGATTGCCCTGTTAACCGGTGCAATTGGCATGGTGTTGTCAGGCGTATTAAATATTGATGAAGCTTATGAAGCGGTTTCATGGAAAACCGTATTCTTATTAGCCAGCCTTATTCCTCTCGGACTGGCTGTTGAAACCACTGGTACGGCAAAATGGATTGCCGAACAAACACTGGAAGTGGTCGGAAATCAACCAGTATGGGTTATACAATTTGCTGTAGCTGCACTGGCGACATTCTTCACTCTGGTTATGTCCAACGTAGGTGCGACCGTATTACTCGTGCCTCTAGCGGTTAATATTGCTTTAGGTGTGGATGGCGCTGATCCGGCCATCTTCGCATTAACGGTCGCTATCGCCACATCAAACTCATTCCTGATTCCAACACATCAGGTTAATGCACTGATAATGGGCCCCGGTGGTTACCGTGTACCCGACTTTTTGAAGGCTGGTTCTATTATGACTATCTTATTTCTGATCGTCTCTATGACGGTCATGAATCTGGTCTTTTAAAAACCAATTAGTGTGAAATTGCCCTACTAGCTTGGGCAATTTCGCCATTTTTAATGACTTTATTTAAGTTTTTCAAGTAACTTGCCGAAAGGTATGACAGCGCGATAAAAACTTCAGACATTAAACCAGGTATTCCTAGTATAATTTCGCCAGTAAAACTTATTGCAAGCGGTCTTTTACTCATCACCAATAATAAATTGATTGATGTTTAAACTTCATAATAAAAATTAACAAAAGAATAAATATCATGAAAACATTAAAAGCTCTCGCACTATTTTCTCTGACTTTACTGGCACCTACTCTAGCCATGGCTTCATCCGGGGCCGCATCGTCAGTTGCTCATGAACCGATTGACTTAACAAACAGCGGGCTTGGTTTTGCTGCCATCGCATTTTTTGTTTTTGCGTACATGCTGGTCATGGCGGAAGAATTTATTCATTTACGAAAGTCTAAACCCGTAATGATTGCTGCTGGCGTGATATGGGGAATGATTGGCTGGTACTACACACAACACGGCATGCCTGAATTAGCCGAGCAAGCTGTCCGCCATAACTTCCTTGAATTTGCCGAGCTGATGCTTTTCTTACTGGTTGCCATGACCTATGTAAACGCCATGGAAGAACGCAGAGTATTTGATAGCCTGCGCTCATGGTTAGTCAGTAAAGGATTTAGCTTCCGCACATTGTTCTGGTTAACCGGCATCCTGGCCTTCTTCATCTCACCAGTGGCAGATAACCTGACTACCGCATTATTAATGTGCGCAGTCGTCCTTGCTGTTGGTGGAGACAATAATAAATTTATTACCCTGGCCTGTATCAATATCGTGGTCGCTGCCAATGCCGGTGGCGCGTTTTCGCCTTTCGGCGACATTACAACCCTGATGGTATGGCAAAAAGGTATCGTTGATTTCTGGACTTTCTTTGCCTTGTTCGTTCCGTCTGTAGTCAACTTTGTGATACCTGCTGCAATCATGCACTTCGCGGTGCCCGATGAAAAGCCAGAAGCACTGAATGAAGACGTGGTAATGCTTCGCGGCTCAAAACGAATCATCATTTTATTCTTGCTGACTATTACTACTGCAGTATGTTTTCACAACTTCTTTGGCCTACCACCCGTTATCGGCATGATGACCGGCTTAGGCTATTTGAAATTCATGGGTTTTTACCTGAAGAAGACACACAACCAAGACCTGGTACCAGATGGTGTAGAAAGTCATGCGTCTCATATCGGCAGCGGCGTACCATTTGATATTTTCAGTCGTGTCGCGCATGCAGAGTGGGACACATTATTCTTCTTCTATGGTGTAGTCATGTGTGTTGGCGGCCTGGGCTTTATTGGTTACCTGTCAATGGTTTCTGAGATTATGTATCTGGATTGGGGCCCTACCGTAGCCAATATCACCGTCGGCGGACTCTCGGCCATAGTCGACAACATACCGGTCATGTTCGCGGTATTAAGCATGAACCCTGAAATGTCTCAAGGGCAGTGGTTGTTGGTTACTTTAACGGCTGGTGTGGGTGGCTCGATGTTATCCGTGGGTTCAGCCGCGGGTGTTGCTTTGATGGGACAGTCACAAGGCAAGTACACCTTTTTCGGTCACTTGAAATGGACACCGGTTATTGCTTTAGGTTATGGCGCTAGCATCATGACCCATATGTGGATTAATGCGAGTTACTTTTAATCGACTCACTAAAAACTCTGCTCTGGTTCCCATGCCCCCGCGTGGGAACCTTCTGTTAGGCAACACCACGCTTAAAGCGAAGCCCTTCACACTCTAGCCTATGCATTCCCACGCCGGAGCATGGGAACGAAATCACACCTACATTTTTATATATTCTAAGTACCGCTGATAGTCTTCTAAACGATCGACATCCCAGCAAGTTTCTAACTCTTTATACGAAATATTAATTTTATTCAGTCGAGCTCTAGATTGCTGCATAACCTCTGACGCCCCCCAGTTTATATCCTGAAATAAAACATCGTGACATTGCTGCATACCTACCAGAACATAACCACCATCTTCAGCAGGAACAAAAACAACATTCGTATCATTGTGCAGTGTATCTATTGCTTGCTGAATAAGATACGTATCCAATGCAGGCGCATCGGTTCCAATAACAATACAATGCTTGTAACGAGTTAAAGCTTCGCGTACACCATTCATCATACGCTCACCTAAATTACAACCCATTTGTTTACACAGCTTCACTAAATACCTTTTTTCACATTGTAAAAAAAAGTTTTGCTTTTCATCAGGCGAACACATCAATATCACATCTGCCAGCTTTGATTGCGTCAACATTGTTAAACGTTGATGGACTAAATCATACTGAAGTTGAGTGGCTGCCTGCACGCCAATATCGGAAATTAAACGTGTATTAACATCACCTTCAACAGGTGCTTTTGCAAAAACGAGTATGACCGTATCGGGTGACATTGCTACCGATACAATTGATTCAATCTATCTGGTGAGACACCAAAAAAATAATACAACCTCAACTTCCACATGAGTAAAACAGTTGATATAACGCCACGATTTTCCCAGCGCCGACTAGAAGTAATTACTTTTTGCTGCAAACAGATAGGCAAAATAATATTTTTTAGTTTTTTACTAATGGCAACATCTTCCATCAACGCTATCTCAGGAAAGCCACCTACTGCATTAAATAATCGTGTTTCTATAAAAATAGCCTGATCCCCGGTATTGATTGAAGTTAGGCGTGAACGAATATTAATAAAGGATTCAATAATTCTGAAGATAAATTTGTTACTCGATAATCTAACGTCAAATCTTCCCCAGAAAGAATCCTGAACAATATCAGTAATCGTATTAAGTGCCGTTTCAGGTAAAAATGTATCGCTATGCAGAAATAATAAAACCTCTCCTTTTGCGACAGAGGCACCACTATTCATCTGTATAGCTCGACCTTTTTTGGATACGATCACATTGTCCGTTGATACCTGCGCAAGCATTAAACTATTATCGTTGCTGCCACCATCGACAATAATTAGCTCGTGACCTTGCTCTCTAAACGTTTGCAGGTGATTCAATAAATCCGGTAACTTTTTTTCTTCATTTAATACCGGAATAATTATCGAGATCAAACCAGCGCACCCCCACAACTGCTACCCTGACCCGCTGTGCAACCATAACAATGATCCATGATTGCAATATCCTTCCCACTCAAATCTCTGTTCATCAAATCCTTTAAATGTATTTTTTCTACTGACACACCTGCATTCAAATTTAACATCTGATTAAAATCACAATCATAAACGTAACCTTGCCAATCAACACTCAGCGTTGTACGGCACATAACACCAGCAAGATTTTGCTTACTATAAGACGACTTTAATAACTGCATATACTCTTCAAATAAACCCTTTGAAACCAGTGTACTACCGAAACGTTTAATCGGCATATTGGTAATGGTATAGATATGATTAAACGAGATCCCAAAACGCTGTTGCAGTTCTTTTTTATAAGTCGGTTCGAGAACATCTTGTGAGGGAGGCAAATCAATTCCCTGCGGATTGTAAACCAGGTTTAATTGCAACTGCTCATCGATTCCATATCCATATTGATTTAATAATTTAAGCCCGTCGATACTACTGTTAAACACACCCTTACCACGCTGTGCATCTACATTTTCTTCCAGATAACATGGCATGGACGCAACCACTTCTACTTTATTTTCAGCCAAAAATGCTGCGGTATTTTCGTAACCGGGTTCAAGCAAAATAGTTAAGTTACAACGATCGATAACATGAACCCCCATCTCACGTGCTTGCTTAACCAATGAGAGAAATTCCGGATTCATCTCAGGCGCGCCACCTGTTAAATCCAAAGTTTCAATATTATTTGACTGTAGATATTCGAGCACACAACTTACTGTCTCTGCGTTCATGATTTCCTTACGACGAGGACTAGCATCCACATGGCAATGTAAACATTGCTGATTACATAAGTACCCCAGATTAACTTGCAAGGTATCTAACTGTGCACGTTTTATCGGAGGGAAGTCTGTTTTAACTAATAGATCAAAAGTATTTTTCATTGCTTATCAATATAAGTATTACTAAAATAATTTATTTAAAAAGGCGACTATTTTTTTAGTAAATGGACTAAATAATCGATTGGTAAAATATTGCCCCGCCAGACGTTTGTTAAGCTGCGAATAACTGGGGTAAGCATGCACTAATGACGTTATTTTGGAAACTTTCATATTTTCCTGAATCGCTAATGCAAGCTCATGAATCAACTCGCCAGCATGAGGTGAAATAATATGCGCACCGACCACTCTGCCATTCCTCGTTAAAATTTTTGCTGTACCTGCTTTGTTATTGTCAGTTATCGCACGATCAAGTTGCGACACATCGAATTGATGAATCTCACCTTTTTTTAATGCTTCACATTGTTCCACGCTGATGCCAACCTGGGCGACTTCCGGGTCAGTGTAAACCACTGCAGGAATCACGTCATAACTAATTTTTTTAGGCATTTTGAAAATTAAATTCGCAATAACCACACCAGCTTGTAATTCAGCCACATGGGTCAGTAGCATTTCACCCGTCACATCACCACAAGCATAGATTTTTTTATTGCTGGTCTGCATTTTTTTATTTACTTTAATACCATTTGCGGTGTAGCCCACCTTCGCTTTTTCCAGATTTAATGCGTCAACGACAGGACGACGTCCGATGGCTACCAGTAGCGTTTCAGCTGAAAGCATTTGCCCATTTTTCAGCACCACTTGTTTATTTTCACCTTGCTCCAGAACTTCTACAACCTCGCTATCCACATGCACCGAAATGCCTTCATCGCGAAACACATCCGCCAGTATTTTTGAGGCACCTTTATCCATACGCGGCAGTAAACGCGGCGCCAGTTCGACTATCGACACGTCTGTTCCAAGACGGCTATATGCCTGTGCCATTTCAACACCAATTGGACCGCCCCCTAATATAACCATACTTTTGGGCAATGTCGGCAGGCTATACATATCCTCATTTGTTAAAAAAGTCGTTTCACTCAGACCTTTAATAGGTGGAATGAAAGCTGATGAACCTGTTGCAATAACAAAACGTCGACCATCAATTTTTTTACCGTTGACTTCAATTTGTGTAGGAGAGGTAAACGTCGCGTCACCTGTAAGCACTTCACATCCAAGCTCTTCAAAACGTTCACGACTATCGTGAACCTGAATACTGTCTATCACGTTCTTAATTGTTGTATTAATTGCGTTAATATCAATCTGTGTATCAACTGAAGTCAATCCCCAACGATTGGCATGCGCCATTGTATGAGCAACCGATGCACTCTTTATTAAGGTCTTACTTGGCACGCAACCATAATGCAGGCAGTCCCCGCCCATGTTTTCTTCTTTATTAATTAAAACAACATCGAGACCAAGTTGAGCAGCAACACTGGCAACAACCAATCCGCCTGCACCGCCACCTATTATTACTACATCATGCATTTTTATACTTTACCTAAGAAGATTATCTATTGTTATTTTAATGTCTAAAAACGATGCTGTACCGACAATGTTGATATGGGTTTGTTCATACGCATCGTTCGATTTTGAACATATTCGCACCGCCATCCTTGGCTCTCTGCGATATACCGTCCATCCCTGGACATAAAAAAAGGCTGGTAAAAACCAGCCTTTTGCTATTCCATTATTATTGGCTATTAAAGTACTTTACCCATCAGAGCAAAGGATTTCACAAAAGCACTCGCCAAACTTGGGTCTCTAATCATAGTTGCGTAATCACCTTTTTTAAAGCGTAGTTTTCGCGAAGTATAAGCAATGCCCAGTTTCATCAAACCCGGTGGTTTTACAATTAAGGATAACCAGTTGTCTGTAGTGGCACGAATATCCCACTTGATTTCATCCTCTGCAGCGACATTGATGGATGACACACGGCCGTTTTGAATCGTCATAACAAACGAAGGCTCGTCTTCTTCTGGCAAACCAAATGCAACCACTGAATTAAAACCGGCGCGCTCTAATGATGTTGTAATTTCTTCATCCGCATTCCACGCATCTTTAAAAGCTTGCGCCCATTCTGTAGAGAATAAATCTGCCATCACATCAATCCCGTTTTTATTGCATTTAAATAAAATTTCTAAAAGTTGCTTTGCAGTTTCTATGAAAAAAATGATTTTGTCAAAAAATTCAGTAACTTCCAATAAAGATTATATATACATTCTAAGTAAAACAGTCGGAATACTTATAGAGAATAATGAAAAAATGGTGATATTTCCCCCAAATTTACGATATTTAGCTTTATATATTATTTTTCACCCAGGATCTAATGTCAGCAGCGCTCATAGCACCCATTTTCCTGGTTACTTCTCGTCCATTTTTGAATAAAACCATAGTCGGAATACTTCTGATATTTAAATGTCCGGCGATGGTTTGCTCCTCTTCTGTGTTCAGTTTTGCTAATCGAACCTCGGGAGACAGCTCAGCACTGACCTGCTCAAATGCCGGCGCCATGGACTTACAGGGGCCACACCATGGTGCCCAAAAATCAACCACTACCGGTACGTCATTGCGATTGACATGCTGCTGAAAGTTAGTCGCATTTAATTCAACAGGTTGCCCTGTAAACAGTGCCCCATAACATTTACCGCAAGACGGTTCATCACTTAATTTCGTCGTTGGAATACGATTTGTTGCATTACACGCCGGACAGACAATATGTTTAACATTACTCATAACATTCTCTTTTAAATCAATTTATTAGTGAGATAGTATGGGTAATTTTTCAATTTTCAAGACAGATGTAAGAGTCAACCTTCTGGCGCCGAAGGTCAATTAACATAGGCAATGTCCTTCTATCATTTTCATTACGATATTAATGAAACGGGGTCACCCATGTTTAATCCATATAAAAAAAATAGTGACGTTTTAGAAAAATTTAGAATTAAAGCACATCTTCGTAGTTATGTTAAAGATCCGATTATTATCGATGAAAAATTGCTGCTAGCTGCCGTATACAAGTTGAAAAAGCTACCCTATAAAGTCAAAGACCCCACCGACAGTATTGCCATGGAACTGGTAGCAAACGCATATTGCCTAGGATATTTTCGTTATGAAGATCTAACTGAAACCGGGTGTCGTTTGGTTCTACACGGTAAGTATCACGGTTATCACGTTGAAAGAAAAGACCGAATACACTCTGGTAATTTTATTAAACAGCGGTTTATATTAAAGACTATTTGATCGTGTTTTAAATCATATTTTGGTGTCAGAGAGGAATGGCACTTACTTAAGAAATTTTTTATTACAAAGTTCGTCATACCGGCACGTTTTTAGCCGGTATCCATCTAGTAGAAAACGTAATATAACTCTTTTATAGCAATCTATTATACCAATCTAAAGCATAGATTCCGGCTAAAAACACGCCGAAATGACAGTGTATTGCTTAAGTAAGTGCCATTCGTGTCAGAGAGCAATTATTTCTAATATTAGAAACAATTGCTCTCTGACACCGTTTATTTATAGAACTAACTTATTTTTTACCCATACTTTCTTTCAACGCATCGGCCATAACAACCGCCATTCTCCGGCCATGCTCTTCAAACAAACTGGTTTGCTGCAATGGGTTAACAATACCTGCATACATTACCGCCTGCGCATCCGTAGTTGCAAACCATTCCTGCATGTTTAATATCACATTACCACTACGTGTTACCATTGTCGCAGTAAAGGCTGAACCAGTAGACGCAGCACCGGAATCACCTATGCAGATTTCACATGAATATGAAAAACCACTATCATTTATCAGAATTGCAGCATCAACTTTAAGCGCTTCGATCGCTTTTTGGATATACGCCAGTTCACCGGGCTTGCCTGTTAGTGCAGAACCGCTGGCAAAAACAGTGAGCCCAAACTGCATCATATGAGTGGGTGCAATTCCCTGCATTTCAGGTGGCGGCGTTACCGTACTCATTAACATATTCCCCAGAAAACCCATTACGCCATCACTCTCTTTTGCAGCTGGTTTTGGTTTGGGAGGAACATACAACGCTTTAAATGCCTGATTAGACATCATTTCACTCTGGCTCACCACTTGAAACGATAAAGACTGTTTATTTAATGTTTCTGTAAATGTTTTATGGGCAGTATTTGCCGCATTTAATCCAACATTACCTTCTGCTATACCTGCCATCATTCCTAATAAGCCACTATCTGCTGGATCTGTAGGACTGGAGCGTCGTACAATTTGCTCGGGTACGGTATAAAGAATAACCGCCACTTTTTTTATTTTTTGTATTTCACTGGTTTTGACATCCTGTTTTAATCCACATGCAGATATAAAAGAGACAAATATAAATAAAATTAATAATCGAAATAAGTTCATTATAAAATCCTTAATTATTGTTTTATTTTTCAGGCGCAATCATTCAAAAACGAATACATTTACCCGAAAAACAGTAAGAAGTGAGCCAATTCTAGTATAGTAAATCGAAATTGCCAGCAAGTAATTCAATAATAGTATCTATCCAGCTAGGCATAAACTGAACAAAAGGCTTAAGTCCTTTAGACTATGCTGCCAGGATTAACTTAGAGTACCCCTCACCTTGTATAAAATTAATACTCACTAGATTAGTGATATTATAGATGTCAATCGTATTGACCTTAAAGTTAATACCTTACTACTTGGTGGTATATGGCTTCATCTAATAATCCTATAAAAACAAATTTTGTTGTTTTGAGTGGTCCGCGAACTGGTTCCTCAGCTATAAGGCTTTGGCTCAATAGTCATTCTCAAATTCGCTGTCACGATGAGGTGCTGCACAAAACCCTTGATACTCCAGATGCAATTAAATACTTCGCTCAGGCTAGTTTTCCAAACATTGATTATGATGAAACAAATCTTGGTTATACAGATAACCAAGAGACTCAACATCTTTTACATGCGTATCTGACAAATTTATATCTCAACCCCAAACACAGTAGCCCTTGGAGTCACTTTGATGAACGTCGAAAAACTTACAGTCATAACAATACTTTTTATAGTGAACGTGCCGTTGGATTCAAGCTTATGTATTACTTACTCGACAGCCAATTACTTAGACAATGGCTGAGTAACAATACTGTAAAAATTCTACATTTGACTAGAGACAATATACTAAAACAGTATTTATCCTATTTGACTGCAAAAGAGTCTAATTTATATCATTCCGTATCTGAAACCACAAAGACAAAAGTGACTGTTGAAACATCTAATTTAATTAACGTTTTGGATTATTTATCAAAGGGTACGGAGAAGTTTCATCGGCAATTTGATAATGAAAATTATTTAAGAATTAATTATGAAAATTTTTGCGAACAACCACAAGCTTTGGGTACTAAAATTACCAATTTTCTGAGTGTCAACGATGACGAATTACTTTTACCTTTAACTCGAAAGTTAAACTCTGACCACGTAATAGATATTGTAAATAATTACGATGAGCTAATTAAATCACTAGACGGCTCTATATATCAAAATATGATTTCATAAATTGGAGTAAATTTTACTGCTACGTTAAGTATCACGGTCATCATAAAATTAAATACACCACAGTAATTCGTCTAAACAACAAGTGATATTAAAAACAATATAAGTTGGGCATAATTAGCCTCTACTCTGACCCCGTTTGTTTCATATTGGCTTTCCTGAAAATAGCTACACATGAAACAATAACAAGATACAACCAAGGACTAATCATGCCGCCAGCAGTAGTCGGGCCACTTAAAACGATAGGATTTTCTAAAATAACAGGGTCTTCTATTGAGATAGATTCATAACGCGCCAATATTTCTAAAACAAAGAGATCAGCGTATTTTTGATACCCTAACGCAGATGGGTGGCGGTCATTGTAGATATTAAAATCGTCTGAACTCCAATCATCATGACCTCCAAGGGCGTTAAACATATCGATCACTGTAATTTGTTTACGCTCATTTACCATTTCCAATATTTTCAAATTAATTAAATCTACAGCCGCTCGATAGTAGGGTGTATCAAAACGAATGTCAGGGGTCATAGGTGCAACATTTGCAATGATAATAATCATATCTGGATTTTTAGCTATTAACTTATCAAGCTCATAAAGATAACTATTTTTCCAGGATTCCCAATTAGATTCACCATTAGCCACATCATTTGTACCTATCACAAAAAGAGCTACATCAGGGGACTCATACTCAACCACTACTGACACGTCTACTCGTGATGATAATAAGTTACAACTCCCTGTTGTAACTCCGCTAGATTTCTCAGACCAATTAGAAATTTTGTTATCTGTAGGATAAATTCCCAAGCTATTTAACTTACGGTGTATAGAGGGCATTAATCCATAATCGCCAAACTGATCTCCAGCGCCATAACATATACCGATGGCGCTATCTCGTGTTACACCCTCAATCGCGAAATAGAAGTTACTATTACCACCTACTCTTGGGTACTGCCCATTTGAAACAAATGAGTCTCCAAACATGCTAATCCTTCCTATATCTGGGTTTTCTATAAGCATGACTGGCTCTGTAGAAACTTTAAAATCACGTATCCATGTTTCTGAAAGGCTGTTTTCCCACGACATCCCTCTTGATCCAGCATAAATTTCACTAAAATCCATTTGCATAGAACGGTACCCCTTCCACACCATGTAGTAATCAATAAATATATAGAGTTGTTCACCAGACCAACTAATATCAACTCGTTGAGTTCGTATTCCACCCCAGGCACCATTCGTTCCACCACCCGTTCTAATAAGCTGCATATCCAGCATTGGATTTAGTACAAAAACGAGTTGCTGCCCAACTGAGTGCCTTAACTGAAATATTTCATCGTTGCTGGCTATCGCTGTAAATAGATGCTGATTTATCCCATAATCAATCCCTATCAGTGGGTTCGTATCAAAAAATCTACCTTCAAGAATAAAACTTATATGCCCCCTTAAAAGTAATTTTTCTTGATAGGGCCTGTCTTGCCAAAGAATCCCACCTAGATTTCCAACTAATACACCTTTATCGCTGTCATAAGTGATTGATGGAGTATCTCCCCCAATTTGAATACCGCCATCAATGTCGACTATTGACTCTAACGTTGCATCAACAACAATATCGCCAGTGTGCAGGAATCCATCGCCTCCTGACCTCGTTAAATCTATTGAAATACTAGGAATTGGTGAACTATTACAATAAGTCGAATAGGTGAGAAGTGATAGAGCCACACATATATTAGCTACAGCCCTGTTAGTATTTGATTCCATTTTCTAATATTCCAAGATTACTACCAAACTAATAAATTGAATGTTTTTTAACTACTCCAATCGAACAATGGTAATTAGAACACACTCGATAAAGTCAAACTACAAAATATAACCCCACGGGCGAAATAAAATAAAAAAATGACCTTCGTAAAGAGCGCCGCTATCACACTATGAATTAGTATTAGGTTTTACGCCTAGCTAATCCGGTTAAACCAATAGGAATGTTGACAGTCTGCCTTCCCTTTTGTTGGAGACATCCGTGCATCGGCTGAGTTAAATATTACGGATAGTCGCTTTCAGTGTCTGCAGGATAAAGCCGTAAGACCATGCAATATTCGAGTGGTATGGATTAAATTAATTGCAATCTAACAAAATAGTTAAATATAAATCTTTTTCTGCACAGAACGTACATTAAACCATACGCAAAAACACAAGACAATAAAAAAGCCCTTGAGTAATCAAGAGCTTATCTATTTTTAATGGCGGAAGAGGTGGGATTTGAACCCACGAAGGGCTATAAACCCTTGCCAGTTTTCAAGACTGGTGCTTTCAACCGCTCAGCCACCCTTCCGAAATTCTTTTTCTTTAACACGTGCCCTGAAAGCACGTACTTGAGAAAGCGCGTATATTACGTGATTCCACCAAGTATTCAATGACCTGCAATAAAATATTTTAGTAATTTCCGTATTTTATTTAATGTCATTTCTTTACTGTCACAGCAATTAGAACCTACCTCGCCCTTTTCTGCCAACCATTCTTCTTTTGTCATACTCATAAAGGGTAGGAACACATCCATAACATATTGATTTTTTGTCAAAAACAATATAGAATCTAAAAATTCTATGCCATCGTGACAGCTTTGGGAGACATTATGCCCTTTTCAAACCGTATACCATTTAACCTACAAAGCGTTATCGATGCTTCTGATAATGGCTTTGTCGTTATCGATAAAGATTATAACGTCGTAGCCGCGAACAAAGCTTACTGCAATGCTTATGGCATCGACGGTGATGAGATTATTGGGCATAAGTGTCATCAGGTATCACATCACTCCGATGTTCCCTGCCACTTGAATGGCGAAGACTGCCCACATAAAAGAGTATTTGAAACCAAAGCACCGCATCAGGTTTTACATATTCACTACGATCTTAATAACGAAGAAGAACATGTCCGTATTAAAGGTTCACCAATCTACGGTACTGACGGTGAACTGTTTCTTGGTGAAGCCGTTTTTCCTATTGCTAAATCGAATGACATGGGCTGCGACAAACAACGGATGCTCGGTACATCACCATCATTTCTGGCATGCATTGAAGAGATGTCAGGTGCCGCTTCATCAGATGTGCCCATATTATTAAATGGTGAAAGTGGTGTAGGCAAAGAGCTAGCTGCAAAATTTATTCACAATAAATCCGACCGTAATGTCCAACCATTTATTTCCATAGACTGCGCGTCCATCTCAGAAGGCATTTTTGAGAGTGAGTTATTTGGACATGAACGCGGTGCTTTTACAGGCTGCGTGGGTCGTCGTCATGGCTTAATTGAATCAGCAGAAGGCGGTACATTATTTTTAGATGAAATCGGAGAAGTTCCACTCAACTTACAGGGCCGACTACTTCGTGCACTGGAAACCGGTAATTACCGGCGTCTGGGCGGGCGAGAAGATCTCCATGCTAATATACGCGTCATCTGTGCGACGCAGAGTAATTTACGCCAGATGGTTGAGCAAGGTGCATTTAGAGCAGATTTATACTATCGAATAGCCGGCATTTCTGTCACGATTCCACCACTACGCGAACGTCGTAGCGATATTGCACCATTGGTTAAAGCCATGCTTGAAAAAATGAAAAGCGGTGGTGGTACTGCAGGTAGAATTACAAACGAAGCCATGGATCTAATGCAAAACTATGACTACCCAGGCAATATTCGTGAACTACAGAACATACTGCAAAAAGCCATTGCGATCTCGACAACAGGACTAGTCGATGAAGAGTGCCTGCAATTAAATAACTTTTCGAATATATACGTGAACCCGCTTGCAGACCGTCGTCACACACCACGAGAAACCAAAGCCAACACACCTAGCACCAATCGCTCGTTAACTGATGTTGAAGCAACACATATTGAGTCATTGTTGCATCAACACGATGGACATCGGGCAAGAGTTGCCGAAGAGTTACATATTAGTGAACGCACACTATATCGAAAATTAAAACAATATAACTTACAAAATGTAGGTAAAAACAGAGCTCAAGCTTAAACTATTTGCTCTGCGACTAGAAAAAGCCCGGTGGTAACCGGGCTTTTTTATGTTATTTTTCTAGCTTTTCTATACCTAATAATTTAAGAATATATTTTTCATACAGTGGTTCGGATGTGCCTTTTTTCATCTTACGTATAAAATATTTTTCAAAAGCAATTTTAGCCAGATGCACCCACTTACCTTTTTTAAACCAGGCTACATTTCTGGGTGGAATCTGAGGTAATGCCACAAAAGCCGCACCGGTATCGCCCATATCAGCCAGACAGATTGCATTCCACGTTGCAGTAGCAGACGGTGTTTTACCTGCAAGTTCATCAGCTATATTGTGCACGATAGCGGTCACCATGGACTCAATCATATACCCAGTCTTTGGCGTACCCGTCGGCACAGGTGTAACTTCAACCGGTGGGATGGCAACACAGACACCTGCTGAAAAAATGTTTTTATATGTCGGGTTTCGGTGCAATTCATCAATTATAACAAAACCACGTGGATTACATAAATCGGGAACGGCACTCACCACGTCTACCCCTTTAAACGCTGGCAGCATCATAGCGAAGTC
>UOFE01000018.1_pt1 | contig 26265 bp, 22 predicted proteins | sample 1988381 | NCBI WGS metagenome assembly UOFE01 (sample SAMEA4712194, study PRJEB27164) | hydrothermal vent metagenome | biome: marine basaltic hydrothermal vent biome; feature: marine hydrothermal vent; material: mineral | place: Pacific Ocean | collected 2011-06-14/2011-07-23 | depth 1689 m
AGGATGATATTAGATATACGACCGGCATCCTAGATGTTTTTGTTGATGATTGTGAACTTAGAAATCAGAAAATTGTTAGTATGATTAGTGATCCTTTGATTGAACATACGGCGGGGTTTGATTTGTACCTTGAATTGCTTAACTCAGTAGCTACTAAAATTTGTAATAAAATAAAAACAGGGCTGTTGGGTACTGCTGGCGTAGATACTTTTTCGCAGCGTTGTAGATATCAATGTATAAATAATTCTTTTACTAATGAGTTGATAAATCAAGCTTATGCTGGTGCTAATTCTCGTTTGGCGCAGGTGCATGAGGATGTTCGCACAAGAACAACGGTAGAGTTTCATTTTGCTGCCGAAAACTGGAGACTTGGTACTGATAGTTTGGATCAATACCCTATGTTGCTTGCTTATATAACTTACGAAGACACCTTAAGGGCTGCTGGATATATCTCCTGTAATGGACCGTTAAATACCGTGGACATTGATCAGTCAATTACAATTATTGGTGAGTCTGTACAAGAAATTCTTTTACCTGTATTTGGAATATCTAGGGCAGCTGAGGCATCCGGCTTTATTCAAAAGCATCTTAAGAATACAGAAAAACTATATAATAACCCTTGAATCATGAGAAATATTATGTTGAATAAATATAGAATGATAATGTGTGTATTGCTATATACATTCTCCTTCAACCTTAATGCAAAGGTGGTAACTATAACTGGTTCGATTATTAATAACGCAAGTAAGAATAGCTTGCCGTGGGTTGTTGCATATCTACCAGGTAAACCGATAGTTCCGGCTTCCTCGTTAAATTGGGCATTACTTAAAAGAGTTCCATATAACGATACAACGGGCACATATGAAATTAATATTGATTTACCTGATGACTATCAAGATGATGTGTTAGTTGGAGCTGCTTATTCTGATGCCTCTATAGGTAATGTGCTTGCATATGTCACAGTAAAAGTATCAATCACTAATAGTGCAAATATTAGCCAAGATATTACTTTGCCAAGTTTTACTGAAAATATTCAGAGTGCACAAATAGAACTTAAATATGAAAATTTTGTGTATGACTATATTCGTCCGTATAGTTGTATGGTTGTGGGTAATGCGCAGAATAGAGTATTGTTTTTATCTGATTATGATTTTATATCAAATGATAATATTTTAAATAATTTGCCTAATGGTGGTTATAAAATTGCTTGCGTAATAAAAAATATTTACAATGAAACTCCTAATGTTATTCGTAAGGTATTCGATATGTCTCTACCATTGCTCGATGTGAATGGCCAAGTTTTACCAGTAGATCAACGAGTTTTTGATTTGATATTTGATAATGTAAATAGCAATGGCACAAGCTTTTAGGAATGATCGGGGAGGTTCAGGCTGTCCCCTTTTATTACATCATAGAAACAGTTGTATTTTGCTTTAGTGCATCAATGTCCATAAAAAGATTCACATTGTCACTGATAGCGGGCAACAGGGTGTGTATACCAAACTCGGAGCGTTTGATGGTGGTTGTTGCTTTTACGGTGATGCGTTCTGAATATGGACCTGTGATGTCAGGTTTGACTAGCTCTACATAAAAAGCAATCGGGCGGGTTATATTATTGATAGTCAGGTCGCCTTTTAAAACAGCATTTTTATCATTAAACCACTCAAAGCTATCACCGACAAAGTGCATAGAAGGGAATTTTTCTACATTGAAAAAGATTTCGCTTTTGAGCATTGCTTTGATAAGGCTACTGTCGACATGCAGGCTTTTGGTATTGATATCAACAATCGCGGATTGGTTGCTTGCACCGTTGTTTATCATCGTAAAGCTGCCTTCGAAGTCCTGAAAGCTGCCCCAGACTTCCCCGATAGGGCTGTCAACACGAAACTTTATTGTTGAGGTGTTCAGCTGTATTTCATATATATTATTTTTTAGAACAGGCAGCGTGTTCGTAGTAATGCGGTCATATTTGTTGCTGCGTTTAGCGTCCGTGTTAATTGGGTTAACAGCCGTGCATCCCATCATTGCTAACAGTAGCAATGATGCTATTAATTTTAATAACATGTTAGTTTGTCTCTTAATACGAAGAAATAAAAAAGATGATTTTGTACATTTAGGAAGATCTGCGGTATTTGCTAGCCATATATCTTCAGGGAATTTTGGAACATTTAGATTTGAGCGCGCGTTTGATATTGGATCAATACTAAGGCCGTTCAACTAATACAATTTTTGTGAACTGTATTTTAGAAAATCATAATATTCTAATAGTCGGGTGTTTGTCAATTATTAAAGGGTAAGTTTTAAAATAATAATCCGGCTTACAGAGCAATGGTTTTAAATATTTTAAACCATTGCTCTCTAAGCCTTATTTTCTTACTATTCACTGGGTCACTAGTATTTAAACGATACATTTTTGTAGGAGTTGCCTAATGTCTGTGCGTCAGGGTTTTATTTTTATTTCGATTATAGTGTCTTTATCACTTTTCATACTTGCCGCTACCTGGCCATTTTTTTACTGGGGCTTCGTCTTTATCGGGCCAGTTATTTTGCTTGGTGTTCACAATATGTTGCAGAAGAAGCACACCATCCTGCGCATTTACCCGGTGATTGGTATGTTTCGTTTTCTGTTTGAATCGATACGTCCAGAAATACAGCAGTATTTTGTTGAAACTAACACTAACGGTAGGCCAATCAATCGCGAGTTTCGTGCACTTGTCTACCAGCGTGCAAAGAATGTTCGTGATACACGGCCTTTCGGTACACAGTTCGATGTTTATCGTGCTGGCTATGAATGGATGAATCATTCTATGAAACCTGCTCATATTGAAGATAAAAATCTTCGGGTCAAATTTGGTGGGCCTGATTGCAAACAACCGTATCTTGCTTCACCGATTAATATTTCTGCCATGAGTTATGGTGCCTTAAGTAAACACGCCATAATGGCTTTAAATAAGGGTGCACAGATTGGAGGGTTTGCACACAATACGGGAGAGGGCGGGTTAAGTCCTTATCATTTAAAGTATGGTGGCGATATTATCTGGCAAATTGGCACCGGTTACTTTGGCTGTTGCAACGAAGACGGAAAGTTTGATCGAGAAAAATTTGCAGAAAAAGCGCAGCTTGAAGTCGTGAAGATGATTGAGATAAAAATCTCACAGGGTGCAAAACCCGGTCATGGTGGTATTTTGCCTGCAGCTAAATTAACACAGGAAATTGCTGACATCCGGCACGTACCGATGGGGCATGATGTGGTTTCACCGCCCGCGCATTCTACTTTTGATACGCCGGAAGGTTTGCTTCATTTTATTACCGAATTAAGAGAGCTGTCCGGTGGCAAGCCGATTGGCTTTAAGCTTTGTATCGGTAAACCCAGTGAATTTCTGGGTATCTGTAAAGCCATGTTAAAGACTGGTATTACCCCCGACTTTATCACTGTCGATGGCGGTGAGGGCGGTACAGGTGCGGCTCCTATCGAGTTGACTAACTCCGTAGGAACCCCGTTACGAGATGCGCTTATATTCGTTAACAGGGCACTTATCGGTATCGACAAGCGAGATAAAATTCGCATCATCGCTTCAGGGAAGATCATCAGTGCTTTTCATATTGCCAGAATGATTGCGTTGGGCGCTGATACTATCAACTCGGCACGTGGCATGATGCTGGCGCTTGGTTGTATACAATCCAGAAGTTGTAATACCGACGAGTGCCCAACCGGTATTGCCACGCAGGATCCAGCACGTTACAAAGCACTGGATATTGAAGATAAATCAAAAAGAGTCGCCAATTATCAAACTGCCACAGTAAAAAATCTGGCGGAACTACTCGAAGCGAGCGGGATTTCAAGTCTTGAAGAATTAAAACCTGAACATATAAACCGTCGTGTCAGTGGTACAGATGTTGCAACTTATGCGGAGCTTTACCCCGTCATACAGTCCTGCTGTTTGGTGGATATTGATAATGCCCCTAATGGATGGAAAGCGCACTGGGAAGGCGCTTTTGCAGAGCGTTGGTAAGTTAGGATAATTTACAACGGACGCTTCTATTAAGGTGAAATATAAACAAGTAGTTATTATGGTTAGTGGGTAAGCTTATGATACTGGGGTCGGTGGTTCAACTCGAGCCAAAACTACCAAATTTCCGATGTAAAAATATTTGTGTTTTACTTTTATCTGGTTCATCAAATCTATATGCAGTTTGTCACTATAGGGGTAATATTCTTACCTGATTGTTTTTCAACTGGTATTAAATCTTAGGAGTTTCTACATGAAGAAGGAACTAAGCGCTACAAATTTCTTATTGTTGTTTTTCACCGTATATTTTAGTGCTGTATTGATTGGGCTGGGGTCACATTACTGGTCTGTTGTTGATTATATTGCGCTTCCATTGGCAAATGAAAATCTATTTTTGTCTGGTAGTTCAGATCTTGTAAGTTTTATGTTTTTAAGTCTGATTGATCAAGTAAAAGGAATGCTGCTTGATTTATTAATTATGGTTGGTGGTTATGACCTACTGATAACTTTTAGGTACATAGTTTTAGCAATCCTATGCATTTCTGTTGTTAAATACTTATTTTCGCCAGGGAAGGTGGTAATCCTTTCTATTTCAATTTGCGTTCTTTCTCTAATCTTGTCGGTTCAAATTATTCCAGACATTAGTAAACAAGATGTCGATAATGCCTTTTTTTCATATCCAGCAAATCGAAAAATAACAACGGATTTCAGGGAATTATTACGTAAGCGTGATTTTAGTAAACTGGATGCTTTTATGGAGAAACACGTAGTTGATTACAAGAATGGTTTGATTAATGTAAATGCATACGAGCTTGGCTTTACAAGATTTTTAGATTCTGCTGCCCAGGAAGTCGAAGCACTTAACGAATGGGTGGAACGCTCTAAAGTTCCAGAGATTGCACTTATTGTGCGAGCGGGTATGTATGAAAATTTAGGTTGGAAGAAAAGAGGAATTGCTTTTGCAAAAGAGACGTCAGATGAGCAATTCACAGGTATGAAAAAATATTTCGACCTTGCAATTGTTGATTTAAACCGTGCAATGGAAATTGATGATGAAATTTTATATGCCTATATGGTTTTAATGCGGGTGGCAGATATACGCATGGAGAAAGCTGATGCAGCAGCAATTTTCAATAAAGGGCGAGAAAAATTTCCCGATAACTATGCCTATGCTTATTACCATCTTAAGAAGCTGGTGCCAAAGTGGGGCGGTTCATTAAGCAAGATGCGTGCTCTTGCTAACACATACAAAAATGAATATATAAATAACCCATTGCTTTTGGCGTTAAAAGGTCTACCGCTTATTGTTGTTGCTGATAGCGAATATGGAAGTGAAAACTATCAGAAATCTGTCAATTTATATAAGCGTGCTCTTCTTTATGGGTTAAGAAGGGGAGTGATGAATAATACTTATTATGCCTATAAAAAAATGAAGGAATACGACAAAGCTGCAGAGATTATGACTCTCTGTCTTGATGGTTATTCAGGTATCGCAGAGTGTTATTTCAATCGAGCGACTGCTTATACTTTGGGTAATGAATGGGATAAAGTGAAGGCGGATCTGAAAAGTATTGAAAGTATGGATCTTGAATATTCCTGGAAATATCAAAATGTAGGCTGGATGTATGAAACGATAAAAGAAAACAAGCAAGCAGTAAAATATTACATGCGCGCTAGTGATATGGATAACAGTAACACTTACACGCTAGAACGATTATATACTTTATCTTATTATAAATATGTGTCCTATGAGGATGTGTTGCCATATATGAAAAGGTGGGCTGAGATTAATCCAAAAAATGCAGAGCCCTGGTTGAAGTACGCGGATACACTTGAAGATATTGATCCTGTAAAATCAATTCCACTTTACGAAAAGTACCTTTCATTAATTGATTACGAAGATGAAAAAAATAAAGAATTAATCAATAAGGTTAAGCAGCAGATAGAAGAACTAAGCATTAAGGGGGTTAGTAAATAATGTTTAGTTATTATTTAGTAATATCAAATATCAGAAAAGGTTTTAGTTATGGTTGATCAAAAGAAGGTGGCTGTTGTAGCAGGCGTGGGTGCGGGTCTGGGTAATAAGGTTTGTGTTCAGCTTGTCGAAGCAGGGTATCACGTGGTTGGTCTGTCACGTAGCAATGCGGGTAGTGAAATGTTGCCTGCGAGATTAGGTGAAGATAATTATCTGCATATTAGTTGTGATATGACAGATGTAGCTCAGGTTGATTCAGCTATCTCAAAAGTTGAACAGCAGTTCGGTATGGTTAATGTGTATGTACACAATGCAGCGTATCTACATATTGAATCATTTGCTAAGACGCAGCCTGCTGAGTTCGAATCACTTTGGCGAATAATGTGCCTGGGTGCGGTGCATGGTTCGCAGCGTGTTTTATCTTCGATGATGTCTAAAAAATCAGGCACCTTGTTATTTATCGGTGCGACTGCATCGGTTAAAGCGGGTGCAGATTTTTCGGCATTTAGTTCTGCCAAGTTTGCTTTGCGTGGTCTCTCTCAGTCGCTGGCACGTGAGCTTGGCCCATCGGGTATTCATGTCGCGCATTTGGTTATTGATGGTGTGATGTGGGGTAAAAGAGCAAAGGAAAGTTTTGCTATGAGTGAAGATCAATGCATTAAACCGGCGTCTGTTGCTAAAACCTGTATGCAGTTAATCGAACAGGATCAATCTGCCTGGACTTATGAAATGGATATTCGTCCCAGTGTTGAGAGCTTCTGATACTTGAATGTTATTTTAAAGCCAAAAGAAAAATCTATCTGGTTATTGTCGGCTTACCGCTCTGACAGTCATGCGTCGTGGGCAGACTGGCTGGTCGAAACTTTCACGCAATTTCAATGGCATAAGCTTGAGTTGCCTGGCCGACATTTTCGTTGGCGTATAAGAGGGAATCCATTGTCCTGGTTGCATGCGTTGCCGAAAGGCATTCCGGATTTTATTCTGGCGACATCAATGGTGGATATATCAACGATAAAAGGTTTGCATCCCAGATTGGCTAATGTCCCCTGTATCTATTATTTTCATGAAAACCAATTTTCCTATCCGGTTAGTAAGCATCAAGTTGATTCTGTTGAGCCTAAGATGGTGCAGTTATATGGTGCGATAGCAGCGGATAAATTACTTTTTAATTCTGTTTACAACCGTGATTCATTTTTAGAAGGGGTGGGAAATTTTTTGAATAAATTTCCTGATAGTATTCCAGATGGAATTGTTGATTCATTAAGAGTGAAATGTGATGTGCTACCCGTCGCGATTCATCCCATTGAGCATAATGAGATTAAAAATAAATCTTTAATTTTATGGAATCATCGATGGGAATACGATAAAGATCCGCAGGTTTTTTGTGACGCACTTATTAAGTTAAGCGAAACCTGTCCTGATTTTCAACTCGCCTTGCTTGGTAGTCGATCAAAAATTAAACCGGATGCATTATTAAAAATTGAAGATAAATTTGCGGATAAAATTTTGGTGAATAATAAGGTTTCTAAACAAGATTACAAAAAATATCTGGGGCAATCATCTATTGTGGTAAGCACCGCTATCCATGAATTTCAGGGCTTGTCTGTACTTGAGGCGATTAGTGCGGGTGCGATACCTGTGGTTCCTGATGCTTTATGTTATCAGGAACAGTATGATGAGTTATATCGTTATGAAGCAGGCAGCAGTGACGCACTGGCAGAAATGTTAGAAAGTTATTTGAAACATACGCCAAAATTGCCGGATGTTTCTAGCTGGTATAGTAAAAATCTTGTCGAAGAGTGGGATAAGGTCTTGAGCTCTAATTGCTCATTTTAGTCATCAACATGAAGAAGAATTTCTGGTTCGCTCTCCATCTGATGAATAGCACTGGTTAGGTCTATTTTGTGAGGGTTATCGGTACTTTGTTCATTTAATGCAGTAAGTAACTCTTTTTGTTCCAGTGTGTATTCTTCACCTTTTTCATTTTGAATATATGCCGCTAGCCAACATATCATCAAGGTTGCGTTTGAAATAAAATAATTCTGCGAATAGAAAATTATTAATCGATGTTTTTTTATCGGGCCAATCACTACCAATACGTTTGATTAATTCTTCTGATGCAATAAAAGATTTAGCGGTACTGTATGAGCGAACCGTATTGAGGTTACTAACCATTTTTTGCATGTTAAGGAACATGCCTTCTTCTCTATCCTGGATTAATAATTGATTATCGATTATGACGACTTTTCTGTCATTGTCGCGATCAAGTGAAATCTGCTGGCAGGTGAAATCGTATTATTCCTGATACCAGTTTAGAACACCGCAGATTGCGCCGCAGTCAGATGACATCGAATTGTGTTCGGTTTGCGGGCGATGGTAGACGCCAAATTTGTCACTTTCAGGATGGTAACCAACATGACTAGCCTGAATGATAACCATGTCTTTTCCGTGGTCCGAATGTGGGCCGTGTCGATCTGTCGCTACAATTCCACCAACGCGTCCATGATTAAATGGAAACGTACCAAAGTGTTTGGAGAGTAAAATATTATAGGGTAACCCTGATTTTCATCAGAACAGAAAGCACGTGAGGGCATGATGTCGCTGGCTTTCATGCCAAGTGATAAACAGAAATTAAATAGCCGCGGTGCAAAATTGCTGTAGCGTATGGCTACGTCATCGATACGAAAACGGTGAAATCTGTTTTTTGGCATGGTTTCTGCGAATTTCATTTTATTTATTATGTTAATTAAAATTGTAGCAGAAATTACTCTATACTGAATTTATGACCACAATCACGACAGAGACCTTTTTTCTGCCTACAGAAGTTGACCGCAAGCCGTGGTTAGTGCCGGCTAATATCTATAATCTTTATCATTCTTTGCAGGCGAGGAATCATGTTGGGCATGTATTTGTACCGATTCGTACAATGCAGTTTATGGCCGTGCTGGATAAAAACGAAATTGTGTTTGTTGATGCCCAGTCTTACGCAGTAACGAAGAATAAAAACGGTGAGAATGAGGGCGGGCGATTAATATTGCTTGCCTGGAAATTTCCGTTATCACATGATCGAGACTCTTTAGACGATCCTATGCAATGCGAGGTCGTGTTCTATGATAAAAAAAATAATGATTTGCAGCTGCGTATAATTGCGGCGTTTAAAGAAGCTATGGAATTGATGGATCAACGTTATCGCGATAAGCAAATACCGGCGCAGGGAGCGAAGGTACTTACTTTGTAGTTCCTTTATTTTTTTGCCCCTTCTCCCAGAGGGAGAAGGAATTGATTTTGGTTGAAGGTTAACCCGTTAAGGAAGCAAACAGTGTTGGTAGTTTTTCTGGTAGACGATCAACATTGTCCACAATCGTATAATTGTTCTCACCAAAGATACGCTTCACATAGGCGTCAGCATTGGGATCCAGCGTTAAGCAATAAGTTAACACGCCTGTGCTATACAATTCTTCAACGGCCTTTTTAGTATCATGACGTAAATGCTGCGGATCGGTTTCATCGATATCAGCCGGTTCGCCATCGGTTACCAACAAAATTAACTTGCGTCGTTCCTGTTGTTTCATTAAATGAGTACCAGCATGGCGAAGGGCTGCGCCCATGCGCGTTGATAAACCACCTTTCATGCCAGCTAAGCGTGACTTCGCTTCATCATCATAATGTTGACTGAAATCTTTGAAGCGGTAGTACTGCACATCGTGGCGACCATCAGACGCGAAACCGTGTAATGCAAACGGGTCACCAATACCGTCAATTGCGGTAGAAACTAGCGTTGCTGCTTCGCGTGTGAGTTGTAGGATAGTTTTATCCGAGCCAGCCATCGCTTCGTTTGTTGATTCAGATAAGTCCATTAGAATTACAACAGAGAGGTCACGTGTTTTTAGTACGTTACGCATGGTAATGCGTGGGTTAGGTTGTTCGCCCATGCGAATTGATATCATGGCATCAACCGCTGCGTTTAAATCAATTTCATCACCATCTTCCATGTTGCGCACACGCTGCACACCCTCTGGTGTTAGTAGATCAATAATTTGTTTAATACGGTGCGCAACCGGGCGGTATTCGGTAAGGATATTGTGAATATCTTCCGGGTTGCCTCTAGGCTGACGACGTTCATACACCGTCGCCCAATCGGGGCGGTGTAACTGAATTTGGTAATCCCATTCTTGATAATGGAAAGGATCAGAAATTGGCTCTTTGCCCCACATATCATTGAAACTGATTTGCTCATCAGTTAAATCGTCTTCGTATGGGCGCATGTTAGTTTCACAGGTCCATATTTCTTGAGCGTCATCACCAGCGAGTTCGCAATCAACTTCATTCGCCATTTCAATAACGCTAACTGTGCGGCGAACTTGGCGTTGACTAGCTGGCACGTATTCAACTTCGGTATCCCAGGTAAATTCTTCAAACTCCCAAACGTAACGATTGTCATCACGGTAAAGGATATCAATTCGTTCTAAAATACGCAGGCTCGGCACGATTTTTCGTGACTGGAATAGATGGAAAACTTCAAGGCCCATGCTCCAGCAGAATTGGTTATTATCCTGATTCTCTTCTATGCTCTCATGGAAAGTCGTGGCAAAAGTATTAAGTTCTTCGTCATCAGAGCTAACGCTGTTGTCTAGTAACATTAACGCAAAATGCTCAAGTACTGGCATGGTGGGGTGTTCAGTTTTGTCTGTCGATTCCAGAGCTAATAATGAACGCCACAACTTGAATAGTCCGGGGAAATCTTTTATCGCTTTGTATTCGATACGTGCATCTTCTATCATGCCGATAAAGAACATTTGGGCTGGGCTCAACTCTTCCGCTGATATAGGTGATGAGGAGTAACACATGTGTGATGCCATATGTGCTGCAGTGGCACGAAACAATTCTAAACCGGGGATTACACTTTTATCAGGATCACCGTCACTGATGGCGATGTCATCAACTGCGTCAGGCATGTGTAAAATTCGGTGTTCAATATAAGGTCGAAAATCATCAAAGTCTGCACCAGTAGGGCGAATGAAGAAATCACGGCCCCATAAAGCACGCAGATAAAAGTTTAATTTACGTTGAACCTTATTAAACAGAACGCCAGCACGTTCTTTTTGAAACATCGCTTTTGAATCAGCCGATTCAAGATTGAAGTAAGAGGTTAAATTTTTGAAATCACGACGATATGCTTGCGCACCGAAGTTCGCCCAGCGACGCAATCCACTTAAGGTTAGTTTACCCAGTAATTCATCAATGTGATTCAGCATCGGGCGTAAACCACGCGCTGCTGTTGAGGCTAATTGATGGATAAATAAAAGGTAACCACGAAATAGCTCGGCATCACCTAAATTACGCGCTGCCGTTGGCAGGCTGGCAAGCAATAATGAAATAACTTCACCTGAGGTCATAGAAGATAATTTCATCGCTGCTGTAACACAGTCGAGGATGACATCTTCACCGACTTCTTTTACAACTAAAGGAATTTCTTCAATATAGGTAATGACAACATCGCCACCTCTGCCTAAATTATGCAGAGATTTTGCGCCGTCCATGTAAGTTTTTAAACCTGTTGGCGACATGATACGGGCGGCATCGTGAAAGGTGCTCTCTAGTACGTCGCGTATTTCAGGGACGCTTTCCAGAAATTCTTCGTAGTCTTCGAGTTTGACTGATGACATAACTAATCTAATACTCTGTTTTGTTCCCTCTCCTTATGGGAGAGGGTTAGGGTGAGGGTTTCTAATGCGCAGTTAATTTGAGTAAGTATTTCATTATTCCAAAATCGAACGGCTTTATAATCTTGGCTAGCAAAAAATGGTGTTCGTTTGTTGTCGTAATTAATGTTACTCATATGCTGACTATCATCTACCTCAACAATTAATTTAAGCGGAATACATACAAAATCGACTATGTAACATCCTATTGGGACTTGTCGGCGAAACTTATAGCCGTTTAATTGGCGGCTACGCAGATGTTTCTATAATAAACTTTCTGCGTCAGTTTGGTTTCGTTGCAGCTCGCGTGCGCGCTTTGTATATTTCATAGATCAGTCCTTTGATCTTGTTAGTTCCCTTTCCCTCTGGGAGAGGGTGAGGTGTTTTTTAGAGACCCTCATCCCAACCTTCTCGGCAATTGCTCCTGCATTGCTCTACCATCGACATCCATGTCGGAGTCCCAGAGGGAGAAGGTGCTTGATTGGTGCTTAACCAAAAAACGTCTGTACTGCAGCATCCAATGTATCGCGCATATCAGGATCATCTGTCAGTGGTGTAACCATAGTCATCATGCAAGCGGCTTGTGGCTCAACGCCTTTGCTGATTAATTGACCTGCGTATACTAGTAGACGTGTTGAAATACCTTCGTCCAAACCGTGGCCTTTTAAATTACGTGCACGGTGTGAAATTTGTACTAATTTTTCAGCGGTTTCTTTATCAACGCCCGATTCTTTAACGACAATTGAAACTTCGATAGTTTCTTCTGGGTAATCAAAATCCAATGCGCCAAAACGTTGCTTGGTCGATTGTTTTAGATCTTTCATCAAGCTTTGGTAACCCGGATTGTATGAAATAACTAATTGGAAATCAGGGTGTGCTTCGATTAACTCACCTTTTTTATCTAAAGGTAAGGTGCGACGATGGTCAGTTAGGGGGTGGATTACAACCGTTGTATCTTGACGAGCTTCAACCACTTCGTCTAAGTAACACATTGCGCCAATACGCGCTGCAGTTGCTAATGGACCGTCTTGCCATTTAGTACCGTCAGCATCAAGTAAGAAGCGACCCACTAAGTCTGATGCAGTCATGTCTTCGTTACAGGCAACAGTGATTAATGGACGACTTAATTTATAAGCCATGTGTTCAACAAAGCGTGATTTACCACAACCGGTTGGACCTTTAAGCATCATCGGCATACGTGCACTATATGCCGCTGTGTATAGTTCGATTTCGTTGCCTACTGGCTCATAGTAAGGCTCATCTTTAATGATGTATTGTTGTGGGTCTACTGTGATATCTGACATGACATACCTTTTATTGGTTTGTATTATTTTAAGAGGCTTTGTAGTGCTAAGCTCTCGGTTTAAATTGTGTTTTCAGTTTTGGTTACATATTTTAACAGTACGATTCGTACTTTGTTTCCGTCTATTGATTTAGATATTAAATCTAATATTTAAAGCATGACTATGCCTCGTCATCTGTTTCTTGATGGCCATTCCATCCTGCTGCAACGGCTTTTTCCATCGCTTCGCCATGAATCTTCTGGTGGCGTTCAAATAAGTCTTTAGGTAAGTAGCTAACCATGCAGCCGTATTTATCCCATTCGTCATTGACTTTATGGAGTAATACATCAATGCCGCTAAGGTTCCAGCCTTCACAGGTTTCATCATCACTCAGTAAGCCAAATACTTTTGCATCACGAATGAGTTTACCAATAGTGGTCATTCCACCATTTATTTCCTTATCAACGCCTACGTAGGTTTGGTCTTTTGGCATAATTTATTGCTTCTTTGTAAGTTAACTCCCTCTCCCCTTGGGAGAGGGTTGGGCGAGGGTGTCTTTAAAAACACCCTCATCCTAGCCTTCTCCCAGAGGGAAAAGGGGCTATGTTGTTCTATTAAACATATTTATGCTTTTTTCATATTGTCTTACATCAATGAAAGACAATATGAAAAAAGCCCCTGTCTGCGATGCAGGTCAGGGGCTCATGCTTATACTAAGCAAGTATTACCCAGTGTTTCTGTTATACAGAAATGCCGCGGTAAATAACCATTGCTGTACCAGCAGACTGTGCAAAGTTATCAAAGCCTAACAGACGAACGTGGTTCTCTGGGTGAGCTTTATGACAGTTTTCAAGTTCAGCAAGGATAGCATCTACGTCTGTTTCACCAAACATAGGCAATTTCCACATGTACCAGTAGTTGCTGATTGCATGCTCTGGCTCTGTGTGCTCAATACCTGGGTTCCAGCCTTTATCAACGATGTATTGAATTTGAGCGCGCATTGACTCTTTAGTCAAAGGTGGCAGGTATGAAAAAGTTTCGTATTTACGGCTTACAGCTGCATCGCCTAAGCTTGATTCGTAATCTTGTACATCACTCATAGTGAGTTACTCCAAAATAATTTGTTTCTAAATGAACCCTCACCTCGATCCTCTCCCAGAGGGAGAGGAGGAAGTACGGGTCTCCACTCATTTCTTTCCTTCTCCTTTTGGGAGAGGGTTAGGTGAGGGAAGTTTACTTGTGTGCTACGTCAATCTTGTCAACAGTATCAAATTCGAATTTGATCTCTTTCCAAGTTTCCATTGCAATCTTAAGCTCTGGGCTGTGTGAAGCAGCTTTAGTAAGAATGTCTTTACCTTCTTTCTCAAGCTCAACACCAGCATTACGGGCTTCAACACATGCTTCAACAGCAACACGGTTAGCAGCTGCACCTGCAGCGTTACCCCAAGGGTGACCTAATGTACCACCACCGAACTGAAGACAAGAATCATCGCCGAAGATGCTAACTAGTGCAGGCATGTGCCATACGTGAATACCACCAGATGCAACTGGAATTACGCCAGGCATAGAACCCCAATCTTGGTCGAAGAATAAACCGCGTGAACGATCTTCTTTAATGAATGAATCGCGCATTGTGTCAATCCAACCAAGAGTAGCGTCACGGTCGCCTTCCAACTTACCAACAACTGTACCTGAATGAAGGTGATCACCACCAGACAAACGAAGAACTTTAGTTAGTACGCGGAAGTGAATACCGTGGTGCGGGTTGCGATCAAGTACAGCGTGCATAGCACGGTGAATGTGTAAAAGTAGACCGTTATCTTGACACCATTGAGCCAAACCAGTGTTTGCAGTTAAACCACCTGTTAGGTAGTCATGCATGATGATAGGAGCGCCAAGCTCTTTCGCGTATTCAGCACGCTTCATCATTTCGTCAAAAGTAGGCGCTGTAACGTTTAAGTAGTGACCTTTACGCTCACCTGTTTCAGCTTCTGCTTTATGAATCGCTTCCATTACGAAGTCAAAACGAGCTCTCCAACGCATGAATGGTTGTGAGTTAACGTTTTCGTCATCTTTAGTGAAATCAAGACCACCGCGTAAACCTTCGTAACAAGCACGACCGTAGTTTTTCGCAGAAAGACCCAATTTAGGCTTAATAGTACAACCTAGGAAAGGACGACCGTATTTATTAAGGATGTCACGTTCTTGAGTGATACCTTGTGGTGGACCATTACAAGTCATTACGTAAGCGATTGGGAAGCGAATATCTTCTAAACGAAGTGCACGTAGTGCTTTAAAGCCAAATACGTTACCAACTAGAGAAGTCAATACGTTTACAACTGAGCCTTCTTCGAAAAGATCGATTGGGTAAGCGATGAATGCGTAAAAACAAGTGTCATCACCTGGTACGTCTTCGATTGCGTAACAACGGCCTTTGTAGTGATCAAGGTCTGTTAACAAGTCAGTCCAAACTGTTGTCCATGTACCCGTTGAAGATTCAGCAGCTACCGCAGCAGCAACTTCTTCACGAGGTACACCGTCTTGTGGTGTGATTTTGAAACAAGCCAGAAGATCTGTATCTAGTACGGTGTACTCTGGTGTCCAATATGTTTCGCGGTATGCTTTTACGCCCGCGCTATAAGCTTTAGCCATTTTTATTGCCTCCTACGACAAATAATGTATGTATAACTGTTGTTCGTTTCTTTCGGTGGGCCAGCTAGTATAACGCCAAATGACTGTTAAATACCAAGGCATAACCCAAACATTCACAACATGGCGATGGAGTTTATTGAGTTACAACCATAATTACAACTCAATATTAATGATTGTTATAATAAGGTATTACTTATGATAAAATTATGACTTATTCAGGAGGCAGAGACGAATGGCACTTAGAACTTCTGCCGCTCACTGTCATACCGGCTAAAAATATGCCGGTATGACGAACTTGATAATAAAATTTTTCTTAAGGTAAGTGCCATTCGAGTTAGAGATAAGTTTGTCTCTGCCCCCGCTTCGGTGAATATTTTATGGCTTTAAACATGACATTCAGGCAACTCAAGGTATTTGAGTCTGCTGCAAGAAATTTAAGTTATACCCGTGCGGCTGAAGAATTGCATCTCAGTCAGCCGGGCGTTTCTATGCAAATCAAGCAGTTAGAAGGTGTTGTTGGTTTGCCACTATTTGAACAGTTAGGCAAAAAAATGTATCTGACAGCCGCTGGGCGTGAAATCTATGCTTACAGTAAAAGCATTGGTCATATGCTGGATGAAGCCGAAGTGGTGCTGGATGAACTAAAAGGGGTGCAAACCGGCCGGTTATCAATCTCGGTTGCGACCACGGCTAGTCATTTTGCAACTCGCTTGCTGGCTGCTTTTTCTCAGCAACATGAAGATGTCATTATCACACTCGATATTACCAACCGTGCCAGTTTGCGCGAGCAGTTGGAAGCGAATCGGCCCGATATGGTTATTATGGGGCAACCCCCTGAGGGTGTTGAAGTGGAGTCGGAAGCTTTTATGGATAATCCATTAGTTATGATCGCCTCACGAAATCATCCTCTTGCAAATGTGAAGAATATTGAGCTGCAACGTTTTGAAGATGAACACTTCGTGGTACGCGAAAAAGGATCAGGTACACGAAGTGCGATTGAGCGATTTTTTATTGAACATGATGTGAGTTTTCATACTGGTATCGAAATGAGTAGTAATGAAGCCATCAAGCAGGCGGTTGAAGCTGGCTTGGGATTAGGTATCGTTTCAATTCATACTTTGGAACTGGAGTTGGAGACCTCCCGGTTGCAGGTGTTAGACGTTAAAGATTTTCCGATTCAGCGGCACTGGTATGTGATTCAGCGAAAAGGAAAACGTTTGTCACCGGTTGCGCAGGCGTTTAAAACATTTGTGCTGGAACAGGCGAAAGAGTTCATTCGTTTATCTTAGATGGAAAAGATTAAAGTCTTAACCGCAGAAACGCGGAGCTTTTTTTGTTAATTGCGCCTACGGCGTTATTAACAAAAATTGTGTTTTCTCTGCGGTTCAGTTTTTATTTTTAACTGTTGTTAAAACAGGTTTAGACGTTTCAGGTGATATGGAAGCGAGTGGCACGGGTCGGGCAACAGCATAACCTTGTGCATTATCTACGCCGATTTCACGCAAACTTTTAATAATGCCTTCTGATGCAGCATATTCTGCAATGGTTTTAATGCCCATTACCTGTCCAACTTCGTTAATCGATTTTACCATTGCGTAATGCATTGGATCTTTATCGATATCCATAACGAAAGCACCATCGATTTTCAGATAATCAACTGGCAAGCTAGTCAGGTACGAGAAGGATGACAGGCCGCTACCAAAATCATCCAGCGCAAATGAACAACCTAATTTTTTCAGGACGTTCATAAAGTGAATGGCTGTACTTAGGTGGCTGATTGCTGCTGTCTCTGTTATTTCAAAACATAACAGTTCAGGGTTGACCTTATGCTGTTTTATTTTAGAAACAACGAAGTTAAGGAAGTCACGATTAGAAAGTGACATACCTGATAAGTTAACCGATATTAAAACTTTATCTTTTTGTGAAGCCAACCATTGAATGGATTTTTCCACTACCCATTCATCGATTAGTGTAATCATGTTGTAGCGTTCAGCTGCGGGTAAAAAATTACTAGGAGAAACAATGTCACCTTCTTTGTTAATCATGCGCAATAAAATTTCGCCATGTAATATAAACGATTGCTCATGACTATTTAGTGGCATTATCACCTGGAAATATAACTGGAAACGATTTTCTTCCAGAGCATGATTAATGCGAGAGACCCAGTGCATTTCTCTTTGTTGAGTTAGTAATTTATCGTCTTCAGCTGTGAATACCTGAATGCGGTTACGCCCACTTTCTTTTGCCAAATAGCATGCTGAGTCAGCATTACCGATCACTTCTTCGCAGGAAGACGTTGAATTAATAATGGAGGAAATACCGATACTCGCGCCAATCGTAAATGTACTTTCGCTCCAGCTGAAATGAAATTTTTGAATAACCTGAAGCAATTTTTCTGCAATTTCCTGTGCATCGGTAATATTGCAGTTTTCCAGTAATAGACCGAACTCATCACCACCCAGGCGTGCCAGTGTGCCAGTGCCTTCGAGACCATTCTGTAATAATAGAGTAATTTGTTTGAGTAGCTCATCACCCGCGGTGTGTCCGCAGGTATCGTTTACCAGTTTGAACTGATCGAGGTCAATGTAACAAAGTGTATTGACAGAGCCTTCACTTTTCTGCATAGAAATAACATTTTTCAGGCGACGCTCGAATTCATAGCGATTGATAAGGCCGGTTAATGCATCGTGAGTTGCCTGGAATGTCAGCTGCCTATTTAGTGAGCGCTGTATCGACTCATCGTGAATAATAATTACGATGCCCGCAATTTCATCTTCATGGTCACGCATAGGCGCCACAATATATTCAACAGGTGTTTCGATGTTGCTGTTACGCTGGATTAAGACGGCGTTAATCGGTTTATCAAGAACGGTTTTGTGTTCCACATTTTCCGTAGGGTCGTAGATTCGTTTAAGTGTTTCTTCGTTTAAGGCGTGCATTACCTGCACAAGGGGTTTGCCGTCTGCTTCGCTCTCGGACCATCCAGTTAACTGTTCTGCTGTTGGATTAATAGTTTTTATGTAACCATTAATATCGGTTGTTATTACGCCATCAACAATGGATTGCATAGTCAGGTGTAAGAAATTACTCTGTTTTTTCTCCTGCTGGGCATGTTTTTCTGCAACGTCTTTTGCCTTTTTGAATTTTTCCTCGGTCTTCTTATGCTGTAATACTTCATCTTGAAGGTCGTTGATCAATGCCTGAATTTTTCCGACCATGGCATTGAATGCGATGATGGGTGTTGTTATCTCGCTATAACCTGATTCATCAACTGAGGTGAACTCACCGCGTGCACTACTGTTGACCGCGCGTTTTAAATTATTCAGTGGTAACAGACCACGATGTAAGATCATTAATGCAAAGAGCAAAGTAATTAAGGTTAAAGCTGAGGCACCTAAAATAATTTTAAAACGCGTACTGTTCAAGTGCTCGATGAATGCACTTATGTCTGAGGCACCGCTGATGTGCATATAAGATGTACCACTTTCACTAACAGTGTAAGTGCTAATCAGATGGTTTTGACTGGTATTATTAACCGGCCAGTTATTAGACTGATGGAGAAGGTTGTTTTTCTGATTAAATATTTTTAAGGGTATGCCTAGTTCAGTTTCTATCTTTGTCAGAATGTGTGCGGGATTAGTGATGACCTGAATGTAACCCTTGGGTTTTAGACTGCCGATGGAAACCACGGTAGATAACAATGGTCGGTCATTGTATTCGCAGAGGCTTGTACTGGGTTTTGTGCGTTGTAGGCTCGGTAATGATTTTACATGCTCGATAAGTTGTGTGCATGGCAGTCGAGATTTATTAATAATGCTTAGCCCCCGTTCTGAATAACTAACCAGCTGAAAATTTTTGTCGTAGACAATTACTTTTTCAAGTTCAATCAAACCGATGGTGACATAAAATCGACTGAATTCCTGATCTAACCAATATGTGATATCTTTTATGTTGCTTGATTCGACCGCATTTGAAAATTTGCTTTCACCTTGTAAGCGAAAGCCTAAGTTTTTTTGGTGTTCAGATAATTTTTCGATTAGATCAGTTGATTTTAGCTCGATCAGTTGACTGGTCGATTCCTTCTGTTGCTCGAAAGCCAGTTGTCTGTAGGTGTAATCTGTTGCAATAACCAGGGCTATACCGATGGCACCAATAAGTAAAATGGTGAGCGCCAGTGTTTTTTGAAGAGTGTGTGATTTTCTGTTCATAAAAGCAGGCTACCGAGGTTTTATGTACTGGTATCCTTTTTCATTCCATTCGGCAAATCCTCCTTTAAACCAGGATAAATGGTGGTAACCGCAAGAGCGGGCGATTTTTAGCGAGACGACACTGCGGCCGCATTGCACACCATTACAATAAAACATGAGGTGGCGATTTTTGTCGGCCGTCACTTTCTTAAGTGAATTGCAGTTGGTGTCGATATCAGGTAAGCCGACACTGCTTTCAATGTAACCTTGTAACCGATCACTTTTGATACGGGCATCGATTAAAACAGGTGGATTGTCTGATGTCAGAATTTTAATGAGTTGTTCTGCACTGACAGTATCGACACCCGGAATTTTGTCAGGGACAACTACTTTAGGTTTAGTTAGATTGGGTGTCTCTTTCGCGTAAACATTTGTGCTAAATGCAGAAAACATCACTAAACTCAAAATAATGCCTAAGAGGCGGCATTCGAGTGTGTAATGTAAGACACTAGAATCGACAGTAATACTATGTCGCGTCATACTTAATCTCATAATTATTTAACGAATGATTATTCAGCGGACAGCTGGTGCTATTTATAATAGTCAATAATTTACTACATGTATGATATCTCGACATATTTGTTTAAAATCAGACACGCGTCACAAATACGAATTTTAGTTCTTTGAAAATAGGTCTGATGAACTATTTTGGTTAAAAATCAAACAAATTCAAAAAGTCGTAATCAGCGTTACCATAAAGTACAAACTATTGATTAATTCGTATACAATTAGCGGTTTTTTCTGCAGAAATATCTGGGAAAGTATATGTCACAACAAAACAGTGCAAGAAAAGTAGCGGTTGTGATGGGCAGTCAGAGCGACTGGCCAGTCATGCAACATGCTGTTGAGCAATTAGAAGCGTTCGGTGTTGAGTATGAAGCGAAGGTGGTTTCGGCTCACCGTACGCCGGAATTATTGTTTGAATTTGCCGATTCAGCTCGTGATAATGGATTTGCTGTGATTATTGCCGGGGCAGGTGGTGCAGCGCATTTACCAGGTATGCTGGCTGCCAAAACCACTTTGCCTGTACTGGGCGTGCCCGTTGCGTCGAAGTATCTGAAAGGAATGGATTCTTTGTTATCAATTGTGCAGATGCCTAAAGGTATTCCGGTCGCAACATACGCAATCGGTGAAGCGGGCGCAGCGAATGCGGCATTATCGGCTATCTCGATGATGGCAATCAATGATGAATCATTGGCTAAAAAGCTGCTTGAATTTAGAGAAAATCAACAGCAGAGTGTTTTCGCCATGACCTTGCCACCGTCAGATGGCTAAAGTATGACTAAGGTCGAACAAAACAACTGTCAAGATTCAACGACACCTATCCTTCCCGGAGCAACACTGGGTGTGCTGGGCGGGGGGCAATTAGGTCGTATGTTCTGTGTGGCGGCGCGCACCATGGGTTACCGTGTGGTCGTGCTGGATCCTGATCCTGTCTGTGGAGCGGGTTTGATAGCCGATGTGCACCTTAAGGCAGCGTATACAGACCAGGATGCATTATCTGAAATGGCGGAACAATGTGATGCCATCACTCTGGAGTTTGAAAATATTCCATCTGAAAGTGTACGGTTTGTTGCCGATAAAACCGCGGTTTTTCCGGTTGCTGAATCCTTAGAAATTGCACAGAACCGAGATCTGGAAAAACAGTTTGCATTGAAAGCAGGTTTGCAGCCTGTGCCTTATTTGGCAATTGTTCAGGAAAGTGATTTGCAACAAGCTGCTGATGAAATTGGTTTTCCCGCGATTTTAAAAAGCAATACACTGGGATATGACGGAAAAGGACAATTTGTCGTTAATGATTTTGCACAGCTGAAAGAAGCTTATAACACAGTAGGTAAAGTTGACTGTGTATTAGAAAAGCAGATTACGATTCGTTGTGAAGTGTCAGCAATTGTTGCGAGAAATGCCAGCGGCGAGCTAGCAAGTTTTCCGGTTTCTGAAAATCAGCATAGAAACGGTGTGTTGCATTTGAGTATTGTACCTGCCCGTGTTGATGAAGCTATTACCCAGCAAGCGATTGAAGGTGCCTCCATACTTGCTAAAGCGATGTCTTATGTGGGTATTCTTGCGGTGGAATTTTTTGTCAGTGACGAAGGCGTGTTATATTTTAATGAGATGGCACCGCGCCCACATAACAGTGGTCACTACACAAAAGATGCTTGCGTCACTTCGCAATTTGAGCAACAGGTTCGCATGATGTGTGGCTTGAAACCCGGTGATACTAGACTGATGTCACCTGTAGTAATGGTGAATATGCTAGGTGATTTGTGGTTGCCAGACTGGCAAAAGATATTTACGCAAAACAATATTAAGTTACATCTTTATGGAAAAACAGAAGCAAGGCCCGGACGGAAGATGGGCCACTTTAATGTTTTAGCGGGAAATGTTGAGTCCGCGCTTGAGACAGCGGAGAAGGTCTTTAGGCGGCTTATGAATAATTAATGCTTGATCCCATGCTCTGCGTGGGAATGCGTAGAGTGGTAAATTATCTCTGTGTTCGACTGTAGGCTCCCATGCAGAGCATGGGAAGCAGAAGGTTGGTTAGCTGAAAATTTTTATCTGCGACGCTGGTGAGTTCCACCGCTGTGGTTCTGGTTACCGCCACCTCTGTTACCACCACTTCGATTTCCCCCAGGTCTGGGTCGTCTTTCCATCTTAATCGGTGGTTTCGGTTCGATTAACAGTTCACCTGTTACCGCTTCTTTACCAATTTTCTGGTCAATATATTCTTCGATGTCCATTATGTAATGTGCGAAATCTTCACAGGCAAAACTGATGGCGGAGCCACTCGCACCTGCGCGAGCTGTACGCCCGATACGGTGGACATAATCTTCACCAGACTGTGGCAGGTCAAAGTTGAATACATGACTGACTTCAGGAATGTGCAGTCCACGTGCTGCCACGTCGGTTGCAACTAAAGTGTTGAACTCACCATCCTGAAATTTTTTCAGTAAGGTCTGACGTTTTTTCTGAGGCACATCACCTGATAGTAAAGCGGACTTATAATCATTACCTTCTAGCCAGGCATACACTTTATCGGCGACGCGTTTGGTATTGATAAAGACGATGCTACGAGTTGGTTTGACCTTTTTCATCAAGCCCAGCAGTAATGGAATTTTTTCTTCATTCGCCGGGTAGTAAATGGATTGTTCAATTTTATCTGCTGTTTTCGTTTCCGCTTGAATACGAATTTCAGCTGGGTCGTTCATATGAACGTAGGCTAGTTCACCGATTCGGTGAGACAGCGTGGCTGAAAATAGCAGGCTTAAACGTTTTTCAGGTTCCGGGCAACGGTGCAGTAAATAGCGCATATCATCGATAAAGCCCAGATCGAACATGCGGTCTGCTTCATCCAGAATAACCACGTCGCAGTTTTTCAGGCTGAAAACCCGTTGCTTAAAGAAATCGATAGTACGACCAGGCGTGCCGATTAGAATATCGACACCGTTTTCTAATATGCCACGTTGTTTCTCATAATCGGTACCGCCGTATGCCAGACCTAAGGTAATGCCGGTATGTTTAGCTAGAACAAGTGAATCTTTATGGATTTGAATGGCTAGTTCACGAGTCGGCGCCAGAATCATTGCGCGTACCTGATTTTTCTGGCGCTGTTCATGACTGGGTTTGGTTAGTAGGTGATTTAAACAAGCAACCATAAATGCTGCTGTTTTACCGGTACCGGTTTGGGCTTCACCGGCTACATCTTTACCAGTCAGCGAGATTGGTATACTCTGTGCTTGAATAGGGGTGCAAAATTCAAATCCGGCATCGTCAAGCCCCTTAAGTAAGCGAGGGTCGAGATCAAAGTCTGTAAAGCGTGTTTCAGATAGATGGTGATTCATGGGCACGTAGCTTACATTAATTTACATTAAACGTCCTGACACTATATATATGTCCTAAATTTTTAATAAAAAGGGGGTGTACAAACTTTGAAAATAGACTATCATATGTCCCATCATTATCTTGATTTCAGAATATTTCGAATCCAATAAGATTAAAAAAATTATTCATAAACAAATTCTTTAGTCGTTAGCTTTGATTATAAAGCTGCGATAATTAATAACTAAAATTTAAATGAGGTTTCACGTTGAGCAGCGATATTGTTTACGTTACAGATGATACTTTTGATCAGGAAGTATTACAGTCAGAAATTCCTGTATTAGTTGATTACTGGGCAGAGTGGTGTGGTCCTTGCAAAATGATTGCTCCCATACTCGATGAAATAGTGGGTGATTACGCCGGTAAGTTAAAAATAGCTAAGCTGAATATAGATGAAAATTCAGCGACGCCGCCTAAATTTGGTATTCGTGGTATCCCGACATTAATGATTTTTAAAGACGGTGATGTTGAAGCGACCAAGGTTGGCGCGTTATCAAAATCACAATTAACAGCTTTTATTGATAGCAGCTTGTAGCTAGCTATCGTAAGCAAGCATTTTTTTGAGGTTATTGGTTGCTTGCATAATGGATAATCAATGCATTAATCATAAAGCCAATGCCAATAACCTGCAAAGTAGAATACTATTACAGAGCTTAGTCTGTTAGCTCTTTCCACCCAACAGATATTTTATTAACTCCTAAACTCAAATCAAACGACCTTTCCCATTATGAATCTTTCCGAATTGAAACTAAAACCTGTTCCTGAATTACTTGAATTAGCTGCATCCATGAAACTTGATAATGTCTCCCGCTTGAAAAAGCAGGACATTATTTTCGCTATTTTAAAAGCGCATGCAAAAGGTGGTGATGATATCTTTGGCGGTGGCGTGCTGGAAATTTTACAGGATGGGTTTGGTTTTTTGCGTTCAGCAGAAGGTTCATATCTAGCGGGGCCGGATGATATATACGTGTCACCGAGCCAGATCCGACGTTTTAGTATGCGTACCGGTGATACTATCGAAGGTAAAATTCGTCCACCTAAAGACAGTGAGCGTTATTTTGCGATGCTTAAAGTGGATCAAATTAATTTTGATTCGCCTGAGAATACTCGTAACAAGATAGCATTTGAAAACTTAACACCGTTGCATCCGAATGAACGTTTTATCATGGAGCGTGGTAATGGCAGTACTGAAGATATCACTGCACGTATCATCGATCTGATGTCACCGATTGGTAAAGGTCAACGTGGTTTGATTGTATCACCACCAAAAGCCGGTAAGACTATGATGTTAAATCATATCGCACAATCGATAGCGGCAAATAACCCAGATTGTGACCTCATCGTATTACTCATCGATGAGCGCCCGGAAGAGGTGACCGAGATGGAGCGCAGTGTACGCGGTGAAGTGGTTTCATCGACCTTCGACGAACCAGCAAGCCGACACGTACAGGTTGCAGAAATGGTGATTGAAAAAGCCAAACGCCTGGCTGAGCATAAAAGAGATGTTGTCATCCTGCTTGATTCTATTACTCGTTTAGCACGTGCTTACAACACAGTAATCCCGTCGTCAGGTAAAGTATTAACCGGTGGTGTTGATGCACACGCACTGCATCGTCCAAAACGTTTCTTCGGTGCTGCGCGTAACATTGAAGAAGGTGGCAGTATCACAATATTGGCGACTGCTCTGGTTGATACTGGTTCGAAGATGGACGAAGTGATTTACGAAGAATTTAAAGGCACCGGTAATATGGAGATTCATCTAGATCGTCGCATCACAGAAAAACGTATCTTCCCTGCCATTAATATTAATCGTTCCGGTACACGTCGTGAAGAGTTATTGACTAAGCCTGATGAACTGCAGAAGATGTGGATACTGCGTCGTCTGTTGCAACCAATGGATGAAATTGGTGCCATCGAATTCCTGATGGGTAAGTTGCAAGCTACGAAGACGAATGATGAGTTTTTTGATTCGATGAAGGGTTGATAGAAGAATAAAGAAACGCAAAAAGCCCGCTATATGCGGGTTTTTTTATGGTTGATATTTTAATCGTTACTGCTAAACCCGTATTTTTAACCAAAGGCATTCCGGCATGTTTTTAGCCGGAATCTATCTATGAGACTAACAATGATTTCCGTGTTTTATATCTGACATGGATTCCGGCTAAAAACATGCCGGAATGACGGAGGTGAAAATGCCGGTATGATGTGGGGTATCACCAATTGTCCTATATAATACTGTAATATAAATCTACCCAGGTCGGATTGCCCTCTTCAATTACCTTAACTTTCCATTCGCGTTTCCAGTTCTTAATGGCTTTTTCTCTTGTGATTGCATAATTCATTGTTTCGTGTAGCTCGTACCACACAAGATTGTGAACAGAGTATTTTTTCGTGAAGCCATCAACGGCATTGTTTTTATGTTCCCAAACGCGCTTTATAAGGTTGGATGTTACGCCTGTGTATAAAGTGCCGTTTTTATCATTTGAAAGAATATAAACAGCGGGTTGTTTACGGTGC
>UOFE01000001.1_pt1 | contig 22903 bp, 29 predicted proteins | sample 1988381 | NCBI WGS metagenome assembly UOFE01 (sample SAMEA4712194, study PRJEB27164) | hydrothermal vent metagenome | biome: marine basaltic hydrothermal vent biome; feature: marine hydrothermal vent; material: mineral | place: Pacific Ocean | collected 2011-06-14/2011-07-23 | depth 1689 m
GCGCTGTTCGTGATGAGCTACTCGGCTACTCGTTTAATGAAAAAGACTGGGTTGTCGTTGGCGCCACCGCTGACGACATGACCAGCGCCGGCTATCAGCAAGTGGGCAAAGACTTCCCGGTATTTTTGCACCCCGAAACCAAAGAAGAACACGCCTTAGCGCGCACCGAAAGAAAAAACGCTGCTGGTTATAAAGGTTTTGAAGTTCACGCCTCACCGGAGGTCACATTAGAAGAAGATTTAATCCGCCGTGATTTGACCATCAATGCAATCGCTAAAGACGAAAGTGGCAAACTTATTGATCCTTTCAACGGCGTTGATGATATAAAAAACAAAATACTTCGCCACGTTTCCAAGGCTTTTGCCGAAGATCCCGTGCGCATATTACGCATCGCACGGTTTATGGCACGCTACGCGCATTTAGGCTTTAGCATCGCCGATGAAACTTTGGTGTTAATGAAAAAAATGGTTGCTGCGGGTGAAGTTGATGCCTTAGTCGCCGAACGCGTCTGGCAGGAAATGCAAAAAGCCCTAACTGAAAAAACACCCACCGCATTTATTAATACATTACGTGACTGTGGCGCGCTGAAAAAAATACTACCAGAGCTCGATTGTTTATTTGGCGTGCCGCAACCCATCAAGCATCACCCAGAAATTGACACCGGCATTCACACTTTGATGGTGCTTGAACAAGCGTGTTTACTAAGTAAAGAGGCTGACGTGAGATTCGCCGCATTAATGCATGATTTAGGAAAAGGCACAACCGATAAAAAAGAGTGGCCGCGGCACATCGGTCACGAAGCACGCGGTGCTGACATTATAAAAGTCGTTTGCCAACGTTTGCGCATTTCCAACGAGTATCGTGATTTAGCTGAGCGTACCGCACGTTTTCATTTGCACTTTCATCGCGCACTCGAACTCAAACCCGCTACCGTCGTTAAAACATTAGAGCAACTTGACGCTTTCAGAAAACCAGAACGGTTCGAAAAATTTTTACTTGCTTCAGAAGCCGATGCACGTGGCCGCCCTGGCTTTGAAAATAAAGAATACCAACAAGGTGATTATTTTAGAGCCTCACTACTTGCGACTAAAAATATAAATATCGACGTATTGCGTGAACAGGGGTTTGAAAATCAGGCGTTGGCAAATAAAATTAAAGAGGCGCGAGTCAGTGCAGTTAAAAAGTTAAAAAACGCTTACACCTAAAAGCAACCCCTTTTCCCTCCAGGAGAAAGCTAGGATAAGGGCGCTTTTCTGAGACACCCTCAACCCAACTACCTCATTCAAATTTATTTTCAATATTCAGCAAAATATTTTTCGCCGATGTAAGCGTCAACAACAAACCTATTACCACGCCCGTTGTATTCGCAACCATATCAGCAAACTCATAATAACGTTCTGGGTCAAAACTTTGTAGATATTCCAACCCTACACCCATTAAAACAAATGCCACAGCAAAACTATAACGCCAGAACTTATCATGGTAAATTTGCGCAAACCAAAACATTAACGTGAAATAAGCAAGAACGTGAAAAAATTTATCCTGGTAATCAATATCTAAATCAATTTCAACAGGGCTACTCGTCAATGATAAATACAAAACAAGAGCCACCAACATATAACCAATTGTTAACCATAATCCGCGATACTGTAACGTGGGGTCGCTTTCTTTAATCATTTTATCTCCAACTCACTACAGATAAAAAACAAGCAGCAACAACCCTAGTGCAAGACGATAAATCACGAACGGCGTCATACCAATACGTTCTAACAGCTTCAAGAAAAAATGAATACAAAAATAAGCACTAATGGCAGAAATAATTGCGCCAGCAATCAAATCATTCATATCATTGATACTGGCAACTTTTAAATAATCCAGCGTTTCCACACCACCCGCCAGCACAATCACGGGAATAGATAATAAAAACGAAAATCGAGCCGATGCTTGCGCAGTTAAACCAAGAAATAAACCGGCAGTAATGGTAATACCTGAACGCGAGGTACCCGGTATTAGGGCAATAGCCTGCGCACAACCAATAACAATAATATCAAACAACGTAATTGAATATTCACTGCGCTTATTCTTACCAGAACAATAGGCATAACCGAGTAATAACCCAAACACAATGGTCGTTATCGCAATAACTAGCGGAGTACGTAAGTTATCACTAATGTAATCTTTAAATAATAAACCCGCCAGACCCACAGGGATAGTACCAATAAGTACCGCCCACGCCAGCTTACTTTCTTCAGAATGGTTGCCTCGCAAAGAAGATAGCCAGGCGAAAAACATTTTATTGATTTCTTTTCTAAAATAAAAGACCACTGCCGTTAGCGTACCGACATGCACCGCGACATCAAAAGCCAGGCCTTGATCCGGCCAGTCCGTTACAAAAGGAACCAGTATCAGGTGAGCAGAACTTGAGATGGGGAGAAACTCAGTCAGTCCTTGAACCAGGGCTAAAACAATAATTTGTATAATATCCACGTAAAACCTTTTTTATATCGATGTCTTTACAATCAATGCTTTTATAATCTATTTTTCAAGTCCAGCATCGAAAAACCCTGTAATGGCTCGTCATAGTTTTTAGTAATCGTCATCACCTTAAAACGATCCCCCATTTCAGAGGGAAGCGTTAGTGTTTTAATCTGCTGGGATAATTTAATTTGTTGCCTGACATCATCCGTAACTTGCTCAGCATGCAATTCAGAAAGTCCATTTGCCAGTAAAAAGGCAGCCTGTGTAGTATAGCCTGAAATTTCCATCCCTAAAGAAACAGCGCTATAAGCGACATCAGTAAAATTCACAAAAGCGGTTATATCCTGCAACCCCGGCCACCAAAAAATATTATCGTGTGCACGATGCTGGTAGTAACACATCAATGTTCCATCGATTCTGTCTTGATGGTAGTACTCTCGCTCATTGTAACCGTAGTCGATTAGTAATATAACCAGACTTTCGGTCTTGTTTTCAAGTGCCGCCAACCAACCACCAACTGCAGGATTATATTCAGATTTATAATTTTCTGAAAAATGAAATTCACTTCGTTGCTGCATCTCTGTTAATTTTTCAGAGGTAACGTCCCCCACAGGCAGGTATTTTGATACCAATTCGTCATTTTCAAACCCAACCACTAAAGACTGACTGCTAGACGTATCGGGACCCATTCTAAAACATTCAACCGGCATGGCATCAAGCACTTCATTTGCCACAACGATTACATGGCTCATATCCTCAGGTAACTGATTCAACCATTTCACGCGGTTAAGCAAATGTTTCGCCTGCTTGTTTATAGTTTCTTTCTGACGTTGCTGTAACTCTGCACTCAATTCGATGATGCAATAATGCTCCGGCAATACTTCTAATGTTTCAAGTCGCAGCAAAACATCAGCTGCAAGTACGCCACTGCCCGCACCAAATTCAACAATGCTTATTTCACTCTTGCCATCAACCTTAAAGTTAGCCAAAACTTCTGCCATCTGATTGGCAAGGCATTGGCCGAACATAGATGAAACTTCAGGTGCGGTGATAAAATCACCTTTTTGACCAAATTTTTGTAAGCCGCCACTGTAGTAACCCAAAGCAGGCTCATACAGTACAATATTCATATACTCAGAAAACTTTATCCACCCACCTGCCCGCTCACAAGCCAATCGAATACGCTGCATAAGCAATAAACTCTGTTTTTTTGCCTCATCGCCCGGTTCAGGGAGGACATCGATTTTGCGGCCTAACAATGGTTCAACCGTATCTTGAAATGTGCGAACATAGGAGCATCAATAATATAATTTTAGATTTCGTATAAAAGCCACACAGCAGGCTCAGATGAAAGGGTTTCAGAACAATGGATAATTCTAACGCAAATAGCAACAATTCAGAAATCACAAAGACCAAAGTCGCCTTAATTACGGGCGGCGCAAAACGAATTGGTGCCGCCATCACAAAGGAACTGCACCAAGCGGGTTACAATGTAATCATACACTGTCGCCTGTCTCGACAGACAGCCGATAATCTGGCAGTTGAATTAAACCTTATCCGCGAGGATTCTGCCCATGTCATACAGGGTGACCTTAATAATGAAACCATCTACGACAGTCTAATCGATCAATCATATAAGTTCTGGAAGCGTCTTGATGCACTGGTTAATAATGCATCCAGTTTTCACCCTACCCCAATTGGCTCAATAACACTGGATGACTGGGATAATCTAATAAACAGCAATATGAGAGCACCGCTATTTCTTGCCCAAGCTGCAGCCCCCCACCTAAAACACACTCAGGGCTGCATTATCAATATAATTGATGTACATGCACAACGCCCAATGAAGAATCATCCCGTCTATTGCGCGGCAAAAGCAGGACTACAAATGATTACCCTGTCGTTAGCTAAAGACTTGGGCCCAGAAATTCGCGTTAATGGTGTAGCGCCAGGCGCCATATTATGGCCCGAAAATGATATGTCAGAACATACTAAAAACCTGATTTTAGAACGTACCTCTTTAAAAAGACCGGGTCAGCCCATAGATATAGCAAAGACCATTGTATTCCTGGCAAAAGATGCTGATTACATAACCGGTCAAATTATCGCTGTCGATGGTGGCCGCTCACTTAACATTTAACAAATTTTAATTATGAAAAAACAATTTTTATTGGCATTTTTTATTTTATCAACACTGACACTACTAAGTGCCTGCGATGAAGGCGGTAATGAACGCAAGATCCTTGTATCTGAAGTACCCAGTAATATTATTAATGTCGTTCAAAATACATTACCCGGCATCGCTTTAAAAGAAGCAAAAATCGAAATGGAAGATGACGTAAACATTTACGAGTTAGAAGGGAAACTAATAAACGGTAATGAATATGAAATAAAAATTACTGAATCCGGCACAATTATTAAAGTTGAACTAGACGATTAGTCTAGGCTTAAAACAAGTCGATGCAGGACAAAAAAACAGACCAAACAAAACAGGGTGATTTTATTTCGCGCGCTGGCACCACTATGACGGTTATCGCGTGGATAATATTTTTAGTATTTCTATTTGGTGTATTCGACCACTTTATCGATCAGCGTAACAACCCTAATCAAAATGTCGTCACCGCTGCTTATGGACAGCAAAAACAGATCGTCTTACAGCGTAATCCATATGGACACTATGTATCTAACGGAACCATTAATGGGCGCGATGTCGTTTTTTTACTAGACACCGGCGCCACTGAAATAGCCATACCGGAAGCAGTAGCCAATCAACTAGGACTCGTTAAAAAACAGTCAATAAGAGTCAAAACAGCCAACGGGACTACAACAGCATACAAAACCAGAATTGACAGCGCCGCACTAGGCGAGATAAGACTGTACGACCTTAACGCCACTATTCTAACGAATATGACTGGGAATGAAATATTACTCGGTATGAACTTTCTCAAACATTTTGAAATTATCCAGAAAGGACAAACACTTACAATAAAGCAATAATTGAGTAAGATAGGTATTGGCTATATAACACTCTATATTTTGGAGCTATACGGAATCGCATAACTCTGTTAGCCCAGCTTCCGCCTATTCATCTAAAATCAGGGGTTTTGCGACGCTGTATATTTAACTGTTAGGCAAATTAAGCAATTGACATATCTTCACTTGTGATCCAGTATTTAAATTATGAAAAGACAAGCAACCAAATTACAGCGAATTATTATCATTCCAAAAGAATGGTGGGTTTGCTAGTGTCTAATTAGATTTCAAAACCCGCCCTAGAGGCGGTTTTTTTGTTTCTGCCTCCAGGGTATTTACCAAAGCCGAAGGAGGCAATATGAACCATCAAGCATTAAAACAGGAAATACATGCCGCTGACCAAGCCATCAACAATAAAGACTTTGATGCAGTAGCAAAATTTTACACAAATGAGGCTGCCTTAGTTGTCAGGCCTGAGCTACTAGCATATGGCCGCAGTGACATTAAAGAGGCACATAAAAAAATATCTGAGTATTTCAATGGTAGCTTAGAAGTGTCACAAGGGGAAATGGTTATAATCGAAGCCGGTAATATTGCTTTGGTTCTTGCCAAAACATTTGTAAAATCCCCCGAGAAGCTTGATTCAGAGTATTCAACGGAGCGCGATGCTATCTATGTATATGTTAAAGGCGACAATGGGAAATGGCTGTGCGCAATTGATAACTCATATGGTGTCGAGTTATTACAAAAAAATGCCTAACAAATAGCTGCACGCGGACAATTCAAAGCGGCACTTATTTTGCTAAAAAAGCAGCAAAAACGTGCCCCTTTGAATTGCCGGTGAGCAAGGCGTTATGTGTAAAAAAACTATCATCATGGAAACAAGATGGATTATGAAAATCAAATAGCGATAGATTTTCCTCTTCAAGGAGAATGGCAATTTTTATGCCCGCTAGGTCACCATCCTTTTGCCTTTGACTTCGTTCAATCTGATGTAAATAGAAAAAAATATTCAAGCTGTAATAGAGTAAAGTATTTTATCAATTACATTTCTGCTAATAAATATTATTGCTGGGAGAAACCTGTCTATTCCCCTATTAATGGAGCTGTAGTACAGGTAGGAAATGGATACGAAGACGAGCAAAAAACCAATATATATAAAACAATATTGAAATGGTATAACGCAACTTATAAATTCAAACCCAAAAAAATAAATGGAAAGCTAGACATAAGACCAAATGCAGGAAATTATGTCATGATTAAATCAAAGGAGGGTTATATAGTTTTCCTTGCTCATTTAAGAAATAAATCAATTAAAGTCGTTGAAGGTCAATTTATAAAGTCAGGTGATTTAATTGGTAACATAGGAAATTCAGGTAACTCAACAATGCCTCATTTACATATTAATTTATTCAACCAAATGAGTGACCCATTCACCGCAGAAGTTATTCCTTTTATTTTTAACAAATACATGGAATTAAATGAAAAGGGCAACTGGATAAAACAAACATCAAACATACCTAGAGTCAAATCATTTGTGAAAATAGAGAGTGTTTCAATTGAGTAAACACATAACAAAACGTTTCACGCAGACCCAAAAAATTACGCACCTTTTGTGGCGCTTCGCTCTGCATTACGGTCAACTGAGCTTAAGCGTTAGTGCGTAATAAATAAAAAAGGAATTTATGCCATCGTCTCCAACAAAATGCTCTGAAGCAAACATAAATTGTCATCAGGAATCAAGCATAGTTAGTCAATGGTGGGCTATTAATAATTTAGCAACCAAACACTTTCTCAGTTACTCTTAATTCACCGCAATTATTCAGCCATTAATATTAAATTATGGCGCAACAACATAAACTTACAAAACGTTGAAACCGTGTTAGATTCTACCCAACGGCTTTCATCTGCACTGTCAGGTGTAAGCACTAACAAGTCGCTGCATTTGACCCAGCAATACGCCGTTTCGCTTCGCTGCACTCTGTATCGCGGGTCAACTTAGTTCAAGCGTTATGTGTAAAAACCTCACTTGACACTAGTATCAATAATGCTACTATATAGATGTGGCTAGCATATCTATAATTTTAAAAGAAATGAAATCCAACCCTAAAGGGGTTCGTTTTAATGATCTTAAAAAGGTCTGCGAGCATTTCTTCGGAAAACCAAGGCAAAGCGGAAGTAGTCACTGCATTTACAAAACACCCTGGCCTGGCGATCCTCGTGTAAACATACAAAATAAAAAAGGTAAGGCTAAACCCTATCAGGTTAAACAGGTGCTACTCGCTGTAGAAAAAATTGAGGTGAAACATGATTAACGAAATCGAAAAATATACCTATCGTGTAATGTGGTCTGAAGAAGATGAAGAATATATTGGCCTATGTGCTGAGTTCCCTAGTCTTAGTTGGTTAGCATCTACTTCGGCTAAAGCATTGAAAGGAATTCAAACCGTTGTTAAAGAATGTACCGCTGATATGTCAAAAAATAAAGAGGAAATACCATCAGCTATTTCAGCGCGTAATTTTAGCGGTAAGTTCATGGTGCGTGTACCTCCAGAAGTTCATCGTCATCTTGCAGTGGAAGCAGCTGAGTCAGGCGTAAGTTTAAATCGCATCGCAAGTGTAAAGCTTGCACACTAATCACCTAACAAGTGCATTAACGTTGCACCGGTTTTATACGCCGTTTTACTACGTTACACTTTGTATAAAAGGTCAAATTAGCTCAAGCGTTAGGACCATAAAAACAAAAAACTTGATATCCCGTCAAATGTAAAGACAATGTATTTATGACTAGATTCGAATGGAATGCCTCAAAAACAGCATTAAACAAAAGAAAATATGGTGTTGCTTTTGAAGAAGCACAGTCTGTGTTTTACGATGACTTCGACATCCAGTTCTTTGATGATGAAAATTCAGAGTTAGAAGATAGATTTCTTATGCTAGGTCGCAGCAACCAATCAATCAAGGATATTACTTATTTGTCACTGTGAAAAAGAGGCAGGTAGTCTCATTCAAATCATATCAGCACATAAAGCAACAGCAAAAGAGCGGAAGCTCTACAAAGGTGAATCATCATGAAAAAAGAATATGCTGCAGCTGACAGTCAAAAGCGTTAGCTTCTTAAAACCACGAGATTGGACGCTCAATTAACTCAATCTGATAACCATCTGGATCAGTCAGAAAAGCAATAGTTTCATTACCACCTTTTAACTGGGAAGGCTCAAGAGAAAATTGAACGTTCTGCTTTTTAATATTGGTAGCGGCTTGTTGAATATCTGTAACGCCTATAGCAATATGGCCATAGGCATTCCCCTGTTCATATTTAGAAATGCCATAATTATAAGTCAACTCAAGAACACAGGTATTAGGTTCTTCTTCGAATCCAAGAAATGTAAGGGTGTATTTTTCTTCTGGTTGGTCAAACGTACGTAGTACCTGCATACCAATGGTCTGAGTATAAAAATCTATCGAGCGTTGTAAATTACCGACCCGTAACATTATGTGTAAAATTCTTTGCATTATTTATTTCTCTACAGGGCTTATATTCAGCCGTTTATTTCAATTTTGATAAAATTTGTAGCCTCGCATTCGCGAGGCTACAGAATACAACCGAAACCTAATTAAATAATAATGGCTTTAACCTCTGGAAATGGCTTCGCCTAATTCTTCATTAGTTTTTGCAATACCATCCATATTCCAAGTTCCATCTACAGTATGTAATACGTTTGTCCAAATATGCTTTTTAGGTAATTTTCCACCAGAATGCTGGTGAACTAATTCAGTCACATCCGCAAAAAATCTTTTTTGAACCTCTCTATCAGAAAGTGCAAAGGAAGGTACTTTTATTTCAATCCATGCGCCAGAGACAGGTTCTCCCCCTGAAAATGTTTCCCTCATGGGCTGTATATGTAATTGTGTTGTTACGTTTGGTGTCATTACGGTATTCCCGCCTAGCTTGTGATGCTCTAGAAAACTATCTGTAATCTCCTTTACTACTTGACCTTGTTTTTCTGCGGGCACTACGTCCTCTGTTAAAGTTACTGTAATTGGCATGATATTATTCCTATGTATTGTTAGTAAATTTTAATGAAATTCTCATTGGAGTAAGAAAATATAACGAACGCTATATAAATTAATATAACGAGCGTTATTTGTCAAGAGAAAATAGCGATCGTTATATTAAATATGTATAATATTGCTATTCATTTAGCAGGAACGTCACAGTGGAAAACAAAACTGGCAGCAAGAGAGAAGTAACACATCAACGTATTCTGAAAGCCGTCCACAGCGGCTTTAGAAAACATGGATATGAGGGCGCAGGAGTTGATGGGCTTGCAAAAGAAGCTGATGTTACATCAGGAGCTTTTTATGCACATTTCGGATCAAAAGCAGGTGCATTTCGCGAAGCTATTCATGAGGGATTAGCTCAGGTTAAAGAGGCTGTTACGAATCTTCAGGAAGAATATGGCGATAATTGGCTAGATGAATTTAGTGATTTTTACCTTGGTGAAAAGCGTTGTGATGATCTTTCGAATAGTTGTGCAATGCAAAGTCTTACTTCAGAAGTTGCCCGTTCAGATGATGAAACACGCTCAATTTTTCAATCTGATATGTTGGAGGTAGTGGAAGTTTTTGCAAAAGGTTTATCCGAGAAAGATAATAATGAAAATTCAGAAAAAGCATGGGCAACTATTTCTATGCTTATTGGTGGCGTAACTCTTGCTAGAGCAGTCAAAGATCCAAGACTAGCTGATAATATCGTTAATTCAGTACAAAATACTATAAAAAAATCTAATAAAACAAATACATATAGGCAGTAAAAAATGCCGTTATATACTGCCGATAGCCTTTAACACCCATTTAACTTGAAAGGTCAAATATGAACAGAAAAAATAAAATTCCGAAATTTATATTTTATATGATCGCACTATGGACTATTTTTTCGACAGCTCATGCAGAAGAAATAATGCCAAAAGCTTTTGTTTATACGGAGGTTCAAAACTCTGTACCATTTGATCAAATTCCTTGGAAAAGTCGAAATCCTATCATCTCGTCGCAGCCAGGTTTTATAAGTAAAACATGGCTTTCTGGGTCTGGCAATAATTCAGTAGGCGGTATCTATTCCTTTGATAGTATTGAAAATGCTAAAAAATATGTAACAAAGTTTTTTCCAAATGCGGTAAAGAAACAAGGTGTTGCACATACGAGTCGAATTTTTGATGCTGTTATTGTCGAAAAGGCCAGTCGTGATATAGGCTCTGCTCACTTTGGCGGTAAAATTTCAACCAAACCCGGTGCGTTTGTCTATACAGAAATACAAGTGAATCTACCGTTCAAAAATGTTCCTTGGCAGCAGAGAAATCCAATAATCAAAAAGATCCCCGGACTTCTTTCGAAAACATGGCTGAGTGGGGTCAATAATACTGTTGGTGGCTTCTACGCTTTTGACACGCTAGAGAATGCTAAACAATTTGCTATTGAAGTCTTTCCCAAGACAGCAGCAAAAATGAATGCCGCCTTATATACACGTATTTTTGATGCCAGACTGGTAGAACACGCGAGTCGCGGTATGGACTCTCCATTCTTTCAATAAACACAAAGGCTGCCAAAGTAAATACTAACAAGTGCATCAACAAGGTGTTGGATTACAAAATATTTACTTAACTGGTACACAAAAATTACGTTTAGGTAAGATAACACCAGGGGCGACAAAACTGTTGATTCCAATTTATATCAATAATTGAAAGCCAAAGTATTAAGTCAAAAAAGAAAATTAGTGGTTAATGCGGTAACAAATAGTGTTTTTATTAAAGGCGTTAGGTGATACGCAGACTACAGAAGAGAAAATATGAAAAACAAAGTTAAGGTAGTATTCGCATTTTATTTTCTGTTTATTTCATCCTGTGTGTTCGCGAAAGAAAATTCGCACTCTCACAATGACAGTCATGCAAGCCACGTGTATGGTCCGGTTGGTGTAATGGGGGAGCATCCCCATTCAAAAGAAGACTGGATGTTTACATATGCTTATAACACTATGAGCATGGATGGCAACCTCAGTGGAAAAAATGACGTAAGTACATCGGAAGTATTAGCAGACTTTATGGTGGCGCCTACAAGCATGACAATGAAAATGCACATGTTTGGTTTAATGTATGGTGTGAATGAAAAATTTATGATTATGGGAATGATGCCATATAATTTAACTTCAATGGATCATGTAACCCGTATGGGGGGGAAATTTACTACAGAATCAGAAGGTATCGGTGATTTAAAATTATCTGGCACTTACACGGCTTTTGAGCACGACAAACAAAGAACGCTAATAAATATAGATGTTAGTGTTCCTACTGGTTCAGTTGACGAACGAGATGACACACCTGCTGGAGCAAATCAGAAATTACCTTATCCAATGCAATTAGGTTCAGGGACGTATGATTTTACGCCAGGCATTACCTATACTAAGAACATGATTTTTTGGTCGTGGGGTGCACAAGCAAAAGCCACAATACGAACGGGAAAAAATGATAATGATTACCGATTGGGAAACAAGTTCAAGTTTACTATGTGGGCAGTACGCAAGATAAATAATCACTTCAATGGCTCATTACGAATTGATGCCAATTCATGGGGTAACATTAAAGGTGCTGATCCAGAATTAAATGCAGCAGTCGTTCCTACTAGCCGTACAGATTTACGAGGTGGGAAAAGAGTTGATTTGCTTTTTGGTGTTGATTTTAGGAAATTGAACAACAGATTCGGAATTGAAGCAGGCCTTCCTATTTACCAAAACCTCAATGGACCTCAACTCGCAACAGATTATCGTCTATCAATTGTTTGGCAAATAATATTGTAGCAATAGGTTTATTCAACAACTTCAAATAGTACTATCTTAAATATTGATAATGGCATTCTTGTGGGCGCTTCAAAAGCAGATGTGAATGAGTCGCTGCACTCAGTGCAAATACACCATCCGCTTAATACGATATTAACCACCCCCACATTACTTATTAACAGGTAACGTCTGAAACATTTCTGCTATTACACGCTGTATGCGTTCTTTTCGTTGCACTATGTCCATATCGAATTTTACACCGACTTGCGCCGCTGATCGCCAAACTAACTCGTCATTTTTTGTATTAAGTACATACAAAATTAATGAACCTTTCTCCACATTAACATCATCTTGCGGAATCTGTGAATTGCCTGGTAACAATCCATAACGACGAATAATAGTTTCATCATCTAATGATGATTCTAATGCCGCCGTATATCCAATCGCATAACTCGCACCATTTATCGATTCAATCATCAACATTTCTTTTGATCTTAGATTATTAACAATCTCTTCTTCTACCAGCAGTTTAATTCCGGCACCCTGTATTCGTTCATCTTTATAAAATCGAACCGCTTCTGGTAACCAGGCGAAAGTTGAGCCAACTAATATGGACGAGTTTGGATTTTGCACAGAGACCACCGCCACATCAGAAAACTTCATCGATGTGGGTGACTCAATAGTTTCCGTTACGCAAGCTACGGCAAAAAAAGCAGTAATTACAATAATCGCACGTTTAATTATTAGTTTTAAACTTTGGCTCATTCAGTCCTCTCAGGCATTATTATTTTTATAAGATGAATAGATATTATTTTTTAAAATTATCAGGCATGCTTTTAACATGTAAATCACGCTGCGGAAATGGAATTTCAATACCTTCTTCTCTAAACGCTTTATCGATGGCAAAATTCAATTCACTGATAACACTTAGTCGACTATCGACACTATGTAGAAAAACACGCAATTCGAAATTTAAGGAACTGTCGCCAAACTCTCTAAATAAAACCAGAGGCTTTGGCATCGCATTTGATTTTGAAACGTTTTCATTCTCTTCTGCAATCGATAACAATATATCACGAACCTTTTCCGTATCAGTACCATAGGCAACACCGATAGGAACAATTGCGCGCCCACTTTTACTGGATAGTACCCAGTTAGTCACCTGATTAGAAATCAACTCGGAGTTAGGCACGATGACATCAGAGCGATCAAACGTCTGAATCTTGGTCGAACGTATATGAATATCTTTTACATAACCCTCCGTTCCACCCACCTCTATCCAGTCACCTTTTCGAATGGGACGTTCAAATAAAAGAATAAGACCTGACACAAAATTATTAACGATATTCTGCAAACCGAAACCAATACCAACGGATAAGGCACCGGCAATGATTGCAATATTTCCAAAATCAAAACCGGCTACCGACAAACCAGCAAGTAATGCGATAATAAACAAAATGTAACCGATGATTGTTGTCATCGCATCGCGTGCACCCTGTCCCATTGTTGTCATTTTTAGCCAGTTATTCTCAAGCTGAGAACGTACCCAACTGGAAAGAATAACGATTATCCCAAAGACAAGTAACGCCCATAATATACGCTCTGGAATAATACGGAATTCACCAATATCAAAACCATTGATTAGGTAGTTTCTAACCTGCTCGATTATGCCGCCACTATAGTCCCATGCATTAATAAAAAGAATCGCAAAAGATCCCCAAAGCACAATCGTGGTCAATAATCGCAGCCAGATGAGACCGGGCACTTTTTCATTTTGATCAACCGCTAACGCACGATGTAAACGCCGACACCAGGGATAAGTTCCTTCATCGATTGCGTTAAACAAATCTCTGAATAGTTTTGATAGGCCAACGAATAATACAAATACAAGAAAACTTGAAATGATGACCTGACGTCCAGTAAATGCAATATTTCTATACCCCATCCATTCCGCAGCTAATGACAACGAGACCGCGATGATAACCAACATGGATAGATAACGAAGTTTCGGCAGACGGGGTGACTTTATAATAACCCGCAATGTCCAAACAATATTAACCACAAAGAACAGAGAGAAAATATTTCTTAATAACAGCAGATTCGATTCAATAATGCTTTGAGAAAACACAGTATAAAAAGCCAGATAACCGATTAAACCTAATATAGATAATACTTTTAATCGTCGCGCAAGGCTCTCTGCGATATGTGGTGACAGCAGTATAAAAGGTTTAGCAGGTAATGATGGCGAGAATACTAAACGTATCGTGGTGGTTGCCAAAAAGAATAATAATAAGCCGATAAACAACTCTGTTATAAAAGGAATTTCAGCGACTTCGAGAGTAATAACAACCGAACTAAGCGCAGCAACAGCCGAGCCAATTAAATAAGGTGCCGCTGTGGCCAATGTTGTTATTACAGCTCTGAGTAGATTTTCTGAAAACTCATCCTGCCAATGTCGCCCACCTTCCAGAGCTAATAATTTTCTTTTTAACCATAATCCAAAAAAGATGGAAAACAAAACAATGATCACACTTAGTACAAGGTCAATCGTATCTATTTCACGCACACCCGAGCGCATAAGAACAAACTCACCCGACTCCTTAACGATTGCTACCGGATTTTCCATGTAGGCATAAAGCAACTGAATCATGTCTGGGCTTTTTGCCAGATATTTTTTCTTAAAATAGGATTTTTCTGAATCCGTAATCAGGTTAGCGACTTCTTTACTGCTAACCATATATAAATTGCATTTTGCTAGCGCTTTACCTAATGATTCTTTTTCTTTCAGGTAAGCTGCTCGCTTCCTTGTAACTTCGATATCTTCACCTTTTACTTTCTCACCCAAACCATTCATTTCAGCTTTTAGATCCAGCAGTGCTGCTTCATTATTTGAAGCACATAATGAAGCGGTGCTCTTCATTTTAATCGTCAATTTTGTCCATGCCGCGAGATCTTTGCCTTTAAACTCGCCTCGACTCAAATGATTATTTATTGTTTTTAACTCGGCAGACATCTTTCGCATGTCGCCCATCTCGTCAGGTTGAGCAGACGCAGGCAAAGATAATGCAAATAACAGAAATAATAACGACAGGAAATTTTTCATCATGATCATTTATATGTACGTTTAGAGCACTGTGATTATACAGCATCACTCTGCGTACGATATAACCGTACACTCTGGTAACAGCTGACTAGCCTAGAGTGTATCGATGTACATAAGAAGTAACAGGTTGGGACTTATAACTTGGAACCTGGAACTTGCAACTTAGAACTATCTAATCGTCAATAACCAAAATCACCGCACCACTCGCCTTTTTTGAAATCCAGCTTCAGCCATTTCGGCACATAAGACTGTGGTTTCTTGATAGGAAAATCACTCAACGGTGGAGCTTCACCTTCACAGGAAGAGACACTACAGGCTTTAGTCATTACGGGTCTAAAGCTGATGTGTAAATTGTCTGATAGTTGAGCGGTAAAGGCTTCGTCTATCTGACCACGAGCACTTTCTCGTATACGAATTTCCTTGCGCAGCAGACAACTAAAATACAGTTCCATCTCGATAAATAAAGGATGTAGCCTGTTGCTCAATTGCTGGGCCGCTTTCTTTGTGATTTCGACCTGAATCTGCTTACCCATCATCTCAATAGTTTGCTTTTTCATAGATTGTGCATTCATGATTAATACCTTGTATCACTAAGCATATGCGATACCCACACAAGCTTTGGAAGCCAATGTGACGGTTTCTTTCTTAAAATCGTCCGTTGCCAGTCGAACAAATTCTTTACCCGCACGTTCCGTATTCTCTTTACCTAAAGCAGAAAACAGGGCGGTCATTGGTGGCGATGAGGATATAAAAACAGACCAGAAATCTTCTACCGAATCCAGTGTAAGCAGGCCATCGATAGTCGTAATTTCTACCTTTTCAAATCCAGCCTGTTGGAATTTTTCCTTTAAGGCATCTTCACCGACTAAGCGCGCCCAGACTGGCGTTTGCGTTGGCATTTCAAAATCGGGCACAGCACAGGCAATCGACTGCTTAAGTAATCGCATCATGTCAAAATTTTCCGGATGACCCCAGCAGACGACTGCGCACCGCCCGCCCGGTTTCAGTACACGTTTAAGTTCAGTGAATCCTTTATCAATATCAGGAAAAAAAATTAAGCCGACTATTGATACACTTATGTCGTAACTGGCATCTTTCACTGCCAGCGCCTGCCCATCCATCACGCTGGTTTTAATGTTGTGTATAAAATCATCATCAATACGCTGCTGTATATGATTAACCATACCCTCTGCAAAATCGGTGGCTAATACATCCGCACCCAACCTGGCAGCACGCAGACTAAACGCACCTGTACCCGCCGCCACATCTAAAACAGTTTCACCCGTTTTTGGCGAGAGTTGTGAGATGACTTCATCGGCAAACTGCGAGGTTAATGATTCAAACGCTTCACCGTACGCCGAGGCAATATCACCCCATTTTTCAGGTATTTGATCGGGTGTTAAATTAGTCATACATTCACCTTTTGTTATTTTTTGTATTGATAATACGCTTTATTCATTTACACCTAAAGCACCTAGTATTTTTCTCGATATAATCAACCCCGGACATAACCCAGTCGCTGCAGCAAAAATCAAGAAGGCTGGCAGCACATAAGAAAACCAATGCACCTCATTAAACCCACTCAACCCAATTGCAACTAAATTAAACATCGCCACATTAAAAAGGAACAACCGTACTGAATTACTTGCATTAAAAAGACTCGTTGACATTAGTTTTTCCCAAATCTATATAAATAGTGTGACATCTGCGTCTTTAGCAGTCGGTAAGAAAGAGGCTGCACCCACCCAGTCAGCAACCTCGGGTAAAAAGTCTTCTGTTTTCCAGCCAAATAATTCGACTGTCATCTGACAAGCAATCATTTTAACCCCCGCTTCCAGACTTAGCTCACGTAACTCTTCAATTGTCGCCACACCCTTATTAGCCATTGTCTGCTTCATCAAACCTGTCGCCACTTTCTCAAAACCTGGGATATTACTACTAACGGCATTCGGCACATTCCAGTTAATATTTTTAAACCACTCTGGCCCAAACGGCATCTTCATTGGCATGGCCGGATTACCCAACGGGCTTATTTCTAAATCCAGATCTTTCTTCAGCAGGCTTAAACCATAAAATGTAAAAAACAGCTCAACATCCCAACCGAGGGCCGCTGCAGATGACGCTAATATGAATGGCGGATACGCCCAATCAAGACTGCCTTTAGTAACAACAATGGCCATCGAGGATGTTTTATTTTCTTCCCGTTTTTTCATGCTCGCTTCGAACCTTTGTTCGAACCACAAATCGGGATCGTTGGCGAAAGTGATATCTTTTGATGGGTCTAACTGATTTTTTTCTACGCGTGCGACTGTACTCATAGTGCTCTCCAGTTGATAAAAAAGTTTTAAGACTGTTTGCTTACAAAATCGTTACTTATTAATTTACCTTATGCATACATTAGACTACTCTTATATGAAAGGTATATGCTATAGTCGGAATATCACTCATTCCTAAATGGAATAGTTAAGTGTTTACTTATTGCTATAAAATCTTTAAAAGCCCGATACAAGGGCGTTTCAGGCGTAGAATAGTATGGATGTAATGAGTAGTATGGCGGTGTTCCGCCGTGTCGTTGAAGCAAAAAACTTCTCCGCAGTGGCGCGCGAAACCAATATGTCACAGTCCACAGTCAGCAAACATATTGCTGCGCTGGAAGAGCGCCTTGGTACAAAGTTAATCAATCGCAGTACTCGATCATTAAAACTCACTGAAGCGGGTAAAGAGTATTATCATCACTGCATCCGAATACTAAATGACTTTCAGGAAGCCGAAGCCAGCATCGGTAAAGGCAAGATTAAACCCACTGGCACGCTACGAATTTCGACCAGCACTGCCTTCGGTCGAAATTGTATGCTGCCCTACCTAAACGAATTTTTTACCGCCTACCCAGACATTAATATCGACCTGTTGTTTGATGATCATTATGTCGATCTGGTCAAACAAGGCATTGATCTGGCTATCCGTATCGGCCCACTGGCTGATTCTTCACTCATCGCTAGAAAGATAGGCTCCAGTCCACGTGTTGTTGTCGCCAGTCCCGATTATCTGGTCAAACATGGTCGACCCAAAAAACCAACCGATCTTGAAAAACATGAATGCTTGTTTTATTCATTACAGAAATCGCCCGATTTATGGTATTTCAACAGCACGCAGGAAGGTGATGAATCCATCCGTGTTAATGGTCGCTTCAAAGCCAGTAGCCCGGATGCTATTTGTGATGCGGCCATGGCAGGGATAGGCATTGCCGTATTATGCGAATGGGTTGTACAAAAATACCTCCAGCAAGGCAAATTAAAAATAATCCTGCCAGATTACAAACCTACTGCTTATGATATTCATGCCGTATACCCCGAGCGACGATTTGTACCACAAAAAGTTAAACGGATGATTCAGTTTCTGTCAGATAAGGTGTAAGGCTCACCTCCATTTGAATTTCTGAAAAACACAAATATTCTCGCTTTTTAGATCAATAATTAATCCAATAAATGGCGTAGCTATAATAGGCAGAGACCTGACAACCGCGAGTGACAATTTCGACCCAAGTTATATAATACACACCGAGCTTGGGGCATATACAGTGATGGAATTACCACTATATATAATATCTACTTGCCGCTTTCCCAGGGCATTCAAATCCAGAGTTTGGTCGTTATAGTTCGACCCAGTAGTGTCGCACCCGTACCCGCAGCAGTATGGCTATTGGGTTCCGGCTTAATCGGTTTCGCCAGACGAAAGGCTGGTTAACTCACAACAACTATTATTTTTTAATCAAAAAATAAAACTGATTATCAATTTCACCCTGATCGATTAACTGCAACTCACGCTGTCGGCAAAATGCAGGGATATCACTTTGCAAAGCCTGTTTTCTGGAAACCGCCAATAGAGACTGCCCTGGCTGCAATACATCAAGCGCATCGTTTAATTTTGAAAAAGGCACCGCGCAATCGGTACCGGAAATATCGACAAAGATGTCGCAGGGGATGGAATCGAGACTCATAGCGTGTGCTTTATTATACCTTGCTTGTTTAGCGACAAACCTTGCAGACAGTTAATCGGGATCGCCTTAATTAAAATAAAAATTCGATGGGCTGTAGATTCTCTTTAGCCTTATCAAAATTCGCCCAAAGCACAGCATAACTTTCCCCCACTTCAGGGTGGACAAGATTAGGTGCAATCTCAGCCAATGGCCACAATACAAACGCATTTTTCAAAATCTCACCACGCGGCAACATTAATCCGTGTTCATCGAGAATTAAATCATCATACAACAGTAAATCTAAATCCAGAGTTCGAGATGAAAATTTGGGCCCGCTGCGATCACGTCCATGAGCATCTTCGATATCACGCAAGATTTGATTGCTATCGTGTACCGGCTTCTCAACCTCACAGGCAATGACCATATTATAGAAGGCGTCACCGTCAAACCCAACCGCATCGCTTTCGTATACAGATGACAGGGTTAGGTGGCCAAATGCCAGTTTCAAAGCCGCTACACCGGCACGGGTATTTTCCTCGCGGTTTATATTACTGCCCAGACTGATGTAAATGGTAGCCATTATCCAATTAGTATTAACCCTGTTGGCCACGTTCAATAATTACACCCACCGACTTAGACCCCGTCACAGCGCCTAATTTTCTTAATTTTATCCGACACCAGGGCACATTGAATTCAGCCATAATAATCGCTGCCAACCGCTCTGCCAGCGTTTCGACCAGCTGAAACTGGCTACCTTCGGTAAAAGCAATCAAACGTTTGGCTACGGCTTTATAATTCAATGCATCATCGATATTTTCAGATGATGCTGGTTTGGTGTTATCAGAAGCCATCTCGATATCCAACGCGATAGTCTGTTTGACCTCGCGCTCCCAGTCATAGATCCCGATAATGGTATCAATGCGTAAATCTTCAATAAAAACAATATCCTGGGGCATATATCAGGTCTCTAACTGGCTTTGAGAAAGGGGTATTATACATGGCTGTTAGTATTTCCGAGTGATTGCTAACGGCCAGGCTGACGCACTAAAGAACTAAGGTCAAAAGCTTGAACCGCAGAGACGCAGAGGAAACCTGAGTATTTGTTTATTGCGCCTTCGGCGCTATAAACAAAAATAAAACTCTGCGTCTCAGCGCCTCTGCGGTGAAAGTTTCTAACGTTTTTGGCTGTCTGTTATGAGTCGAAACCCGCCATACAGCACCTGACTCCACCCACAATAAACAAAAATAACACCCCAAATACCCTTGCCAGCTCTGCCTTTCTCCGTTAGAATTGCCGGCTCAATTTTTCAGAGGTTTCACGTTGTATCGAGGCCTTGTTTATTAATCAAATTTAGTTGGTTTGGAGTAATTACAATGTCTAGAGTATGTCAGGTCACTGGAAAACGCCCAGTCGCCGGTAACAACGTATCTCATGCTCACAATAAGACAAGACGTCGTTTCTTGCCTAATTTGCATACTCACCGTTTTTGGGTAGAGAGCGAAAACCGTCACGTGAAACTTCGTGTCACTGCTAACGGTATGCGCATTATCGATAAAAAAGGTATCGATTCTGTTTTAGCTGATATGCGCTCACGCGGCGAAAAGGTTTAAGGGAGAAGATCATGCGCGAAAAAATCAAAATGGTTTCATCTGCAAAAACCGGTCACTTTTACACAACGACTAAAAACAAACGTACCATGCCAGAAAAACTAGAAATGAAAAAGTTTGATCCTGTTGTTCGTAAGTATGTGATGTACAAAGAAGCTAAGATTAAATAATTAAACGATTATTTAATTTTTTTCTGAAAACCCGGCCTATGCATATTGCATAGGCCGGGTTTTTTATTGCCGGTACTATAATAAAAACCACTACCGTGTAATAGATAAACAACAGATTATCAATCTAACAAAAACGCACCCTCATCCTAACCTTCTCCCAGAGGGAGAAGGAACTAAAACGAACAGCACTTACTTAAGAAGAACTTTATTATCGAATTCGTCATACCGGCATGCTTTTAGCCGGTATCCACCTAGTAGGCGTAATATAGTCATTTTGTACCAATCTAAAGCATGGATTCCGGCTAAAAACACGCCGGAATGACAGCGTATTGCTTAAGTAAGTACCATTCGGGACTGAGACAATTCATTATTCAGTTTTTTTATTCACCCGCAACACGCCCACATCAACAGAAACCACCGCTACACGTTCACCTTTTGCCAACTCGTTTACCACACAACTCGCGTCCAGTTCGACCTTCCAGTCGATACCCGAATAACGATAACTACCAGTGGATGCGAGACTAACATTCTCTGCTAGTACAAATTCAAGCCCCACAATATCACTGGTTGGTTTTCGAGGTGGAGCCGATTTATCCTGCATCGCTTTTAGCGGCTTCCACAAAGCCACACTGCTAATACCGGTAGCGATACCAAAACAAGCTGTACCCGCAATCCAGGTTTCAGGAATAACACCGGTACTCATCAATAAACCCGCAGCTAATGCGCCCAGCCCAGCAAACAGAAAGATTATCGTGGTAAAACCAAACAATAGAACTTCTGCAGCCAACATGGCAAAACCCAGGGTTATCCAGAACCCAGACATATTACTGTTGATATATTCCATCATTATTAACTTGCTCTAGTATCGGGATTATCGTTATAGCCGTCTTCATCTTTATTTTTGTTGATGGCATTGATAATGGTCATGGCCTCAGCCACTACATTTGGCGCACTGGTTTTATCATCATTAAGTAACACCACTGATGATTTTCTGGCAATTGCCTCTTTCGCTCTGATGGCGCTTTCAGCCAGATCCAGCTGGATGGCTTTCTGGCCTTTCTCATCAATAGCGACTGCACCAACCACTTCTAACGCTTTGGCTCGTGCTTCTGCCACCGCGATAATGGCTTGCGCCTCACCTTCTGCCCGCAATATCTGTTCTTCTTTATCGGCTTCAGCTGCCAGTACGATTGAACGCTTCTGCCCCTCTGCCACATTAATAGCAGACTGACGCTCACCTTCCGATTCCAAAATAACAGCACGTTTTTCACGCTCTGCTTTCATCTGCCGCTCCATTGCATCCAGAACGGTACGGGGTGGCTCAATATCTTTAATCTCGTAGCGCAGCACCTGAATACCCCATGGTGCAGAGGCTTCATTAATCTGTGAAACAATATTTACATTTAATACTTCACGATCCTCGAATGTTTTATCCAGTTCAATCTTACCAATCTCACTACGCATAGTAGTCTGTGCCAACTGCATAACCGCATACACATAGTTATCCACGCCGTATGATGCTTTATACGGATCGAGCACTTTAAGATATAGCACGCCATCAACGATGAGTGAAATATTATCTTTCGTAATCGCACCCTGACTAGGCACATCAACCGCCTGTTCTTTAAGCGAACGGTCGTAAGCCACTTTATCGATAAAAGGCACTAAAAAATTAAGTCCCGCTTCCATACTCTTATTAAATTTACCAAAACGCTCAACCACATAGGCTCGATTCTGTGGCACAAATTTAATGGAGGACTTCACCA
>UOFE01000017.1_pt1 | contig 22873 bp, 20 predicted proteins | sample 1988381 | NCBI WGS metagenome assembly UOFE01 (sample SAMEA4712194, study PRJEB27164) | hydrothermal vent metagenome | biome: marine basaltic hydrothermal vent biome; feature: marine hydrothermal vent; material: mineral | place: Pacific Ocean | collected 2011-06-14/2011-07-23 | depth 1689 m
TCATACACTCCGAATAGGAGAGGATAAGCAGATGAAAAAAGAAGATTTACTCGCCATCGCCAAAGAGGCAGCCAAAAACATTAAAACTGAGCATGACTTGAGCCAGCTCACGAAGATGTTATCCAAGATCACCATTGAAGCAGCACTGAATGCTGAACTTGACGACCATCTGGGTTACGATAAAAACGAAGTTACAGGATCTGATAATAGCCGCAATGGCTATACCAGCAAGACCATCCAGACAGAAGATGGTCAGTTTGAAATTGACACGCCGCGTGATAGAAACGGGAATATTTGGGGTCAGAGTAAAAACTCAAAAATAAAGAGCCTGTGAAAAATAAAAGCCATTTGCATCATTGAATACTTCTCATTTGTTACCGACCTTTTTTGCTAAAGTGAAGTTAGCTGTCTACTCCTGCTCCTGCTCAAATATATCAGTTTCTGAGCAGGAAACGCATTACGAATGCGGGGCTAATATTTATCAAGCTCTATTAATACGTTTCTACGTTCGTTGTTATTGCTATTCACTATCACATAACCTCTTGATTTTACTAAAAACAAAGAAAACTCCTCAATCAAACCCTAGTCAATCTCTAGTCATTATTTAGCTAAATATAAACATATTATTTACATAACACATTGAAATTATTATTTATTTTATGCTACTATCCAATCAATAGTCTAGTCAATTTATATTTGATAATCGACCATATTCCCCATTAATATAAACGACTCGTTACTGAGAAGCCTAATGGCCATAACTGTTAGAGAATATTTAGAGCAAGGACCCGCGACATCACGAGAAATACAAGCTGCAACAGGATTGGGGCAAACAGCTGTGTCGCGTCAGATTAGGGGCATGGGAAAAGCGATTATTCGATTTCGTCGTGGTGTAGCATTCAGGTACGCAATGACCCGCAATGCTTTTGGAGGAGCAGACAGACTCCCTTTAGCTACAGTAGATGCACATGGAAATACCGTGTTAGTTGCGCATATACGACCATTAGCACATAGTGGCTTCTACATAGAACCAGAACCCGGCATGCCCTCTCTTCTGTTAGGCGAAAACGGGGATGGTATGTACGATGACCTACCATATTTTTTGAGCGACCTTCGACCTCAAGGTTTTATTGGTCGACAAATTGCTTCAGATTTATCCTCACAAGGAGGAGCGTTCCCGCCTGATCCCAGACGCTGGAATTCAGAACATATTGGCCGCTATTTAATCTCTAATGGTGAAGACCTGTCTGGCAATTTCAAATTTGGCCATCAAGCTCTCAGCCGTGTAAGACGTCAGCCCACCACAACTACAGCAGACGACTACCCCGAGCTTGCTGATAACGCAATGAGCGGAAATAACCCAGGATCTTCTACCGGTGGAGAGCAACCTAAATTCGCAACTTTCTGCAAAGATCATGCATCCCATGTAATCGTTAAATTTTCTCCACGAGGAAATAGCGACATAGCGCTACGTTGGCGTGATATTTTAATCACAGAGTTTCATGCAACCGAAGCGCTTCATGCAATGGAGTTTCCCGCCGCTGAAACAAGATTAATTGAATTGGATGACAGAATATTTCTAGAGTCCCAACGGTTCGACAGGTCTTCTGAATATGGTCGATTATCCATGGTCTCTCTTCAAGCAATCGATGCTGAATTTGTAGGTGATGGCGGTAATTGGCTACCCGTCATGAGCCAGCTTCATTTTGAAAAAAAAGTCAGCTGGCAACATGTTTATGATGCAGAATATTTATATGGTTTTGGTAAATTCATTAACAATACAGACATGCATTTAGGTAATTTAAGCTTCGGTATAGCAGGCGATATTTTCACACTATTACCGGTTTATGATATGTGCTCTATGGGGTTCGCCCCTAAAAGTGGTGGTGAAATTTCACCTTATGACTTCGTGCCACCTAAGTACGAAGGTCTGCAACTTGAAGGCAGGGATATCGAAAGAATGAAAAAAATGGCTCATGATTTTTGGGAAAGAGTGACCGCGGATGAACGAATTTCAGACGACTTCAGAAACTTTTTATCACAGGGCAATCCTGTTGATCGAATGAAGGCATAACCACTAATAAACTTAACGTCATGATCTTTGGGTCAGAGGATGATCTTTGGGTCAGAGTAAAAACTCTAGAAATTTCTTGAAAATGGTGGTCATGGGTGGACTTGAACCACCGACCCCGGCATTATGAATGCCGTGCTCTAACCAGCTGAGCTACATGACCTTTATTCTATCTTCTTTTAAAAGCTGTCCGGTTGGATGGCTTTTGAACCTTCTATGAAGGGCGGGGATTTTCCCGTTTTATGGGCTTAATGTCAATATATACAGGGGTGTAGGTGTAAATTTATACATTAAAGCGGAAGTGCATTACGTCGCCGTCCTGGACGATGTAATCTTTGCCTTCTACGCGTAACTTGCCGGCCTCTTTTGCGCCCTGCTCGCCTTTGTTATCAACGAAATCCTGATAAGCGATGGTTTCCGCACGGATGAAGCCTTTTTCGAAGTCTGTGTGAATCACGGCAGCAGCCTGGGGTGCGGTGGCACCGACTGCGACGGTCCAGGCACGAACCTCTTTTACGCCTGCGGTGAAGTAGGTCTGCAAGCCTAATAGTTTATAACCGGCGCGTATAACGCGGTTTAAACCCGGTTCATCGAGGCCTAGCTCATCGAGAAACTCTTTTGCTTCATCAGCTTCCAGCTCGATTAACTCTTCTTCGATAGAAGCACAGACAGCAACTACCGCGGCATTTTCTTCTTCTGCTCGTTGTTTTACGACATCCAGATGTGGGTTATTCTCAAACCCATCGTCGCTGACATTTGCAATGTACATAACAGGTTTTACTGTTAGCAGATGCAGGTCATACAATGAGTCAAGATCATCCTCACTTAAACCCATAGAACGCACAGGTTTGCTTTCGTTTAGATGCGCCAGTACTTTTTCCAGTAGTTCGAACTTTGCTTTGGCATCTTTGTCTCCGCTTTTGGCGACACGACCGACTTTGTCGGCAGCTTTTTCTACTGACTCAAGGTCAGACAGTGCTAATTCAGTATCGATGACATCTATGTCACTGATAGGATTTATCTTGCCTTCAACATGCACCACATCATCATCTTCAAAGCAGCGTACTACGTGTGCGATGGCATCGGTCTCACGAATATTGGCGAGAAATTTATTTCCCAGACCTTCGCCTTTTGATGCCCCGGCTACCAGCCCGGCAATATCAACGAATTCCATCGAGGTAGGAATAACTTTTTCAGGCTGTACGATTTCTGCCAGATTATCAAGACGAGAATCGGGCATCATCACCATGCCAACATTGGGCTCGATGGTACAGAACGGGTAGTTTTCCGCTTGTATACCGGCTTTGGTTAATGCATTGAATAAGGTGGATTTACCGACGTTTGGTAGTCCGACTATGCCGCATTTAAAACCCATGTTTTATCTCTCTAATATTAATTTAAGTTTTCAGTTACTCATTCCCATGCTCCCGCGTGGGAATGCATAGCTCTAACTTTGCAACTAACCCTGATTATAAAATCTGCTCTACTTTTACACTTACATTATGAAGAACTGGTTAATGTACGATTTCCAACGCGATCTTATGCGTTACCACGCAGGAGCATGGAAACGAGATGCAATAGCAACGGCTGCTCTATTTACTATGCAACTTTTGCATTGCCTGTTCTAGTGCGCCTGATGCTAAATCGGGCATGACACTAACCGCATCATCGATATCTCTATCGATTAAAATTTGGTCATCCTGTGATGCTCTGCGTAGAACGTAATCAACTACCTGATCTTTACTGCCAGGATGACCCACACCAATTCGCAAACGATGAAATTCTTTTGAACCTAACTGACTGATGATGTCACGCAGGCCATTATGACCGCCATGACCGCCACCGGTTTTTAACTTTGCGGTTCCGGGCGGTAGATCGATTTCATCGTGTGCGACCAGTAATTGCTCGGCTGTGATGCGATAAAAAGATAACAGGCTCTGTGTTGCCAGCCCCGATCGATTCATAAAAGTATCGGGTTTTAATAACCAGATATCTTTTCCCTCGATTGAGACCTTCGCTACTTCACCGTGAAACTTTTTTTCCGGACGGAATGTGGCTGAGTATTTTTGTGCCACTTCCTCAATAAACCAAAACCCGGCATTGTGCCGGGTTTCAGTGTATTTGGATCCGGGGTTACCCAGTCCAACGATTACTTTAAGATCGATAGATCTAACTGCCATAGCGTTACTCGCTATCGCCACCTTCTTCAGCAGCTTCATCACCTTCAGAAGCCGGTGCATCTGGCGCTTCTGGTGCTTCATCTTCAACTTCTTCAACAACCTTACGAATGTGCATACCGACAACAGCAGTATCGTGCTCTTCACCTAGTTTAAGTGCTAATACTTCAACACCTTCAGGCAGTTTCAGGTCAGACAAGTGGATGATGTCACCGACGTGCATCTCAGAAAGATCAACAGCGATGAACTCAGGAATATCTTTAGGTAAACATACCACTTCAACTTCAGTTATTACATGGTTGATTACACCATCTTCAGTTTTAGCACCTGGAGAAACATCTTCACCAGAAAAGTGAAGCTGAGAGTACACGTGTACCACTTTATTCATATCAACACGGATAAAATCCATGTGCATCACTTCTAACTTGTATGGGTGATGCTGAATATCACGGATTAATACATTCTCTGATTTACCATCAATTTTTAAATCCAACACCTGTGAATAAAAACTTTCATCAGGTAACTTATGCTTTACATCTTTTTGTAACAATGTAATTGATACCGGTTCTTTACCAGAACCATATACAACAGCAGGAAATTGATTTGTGTGACGCAGGCGGCGGCTCGCACCTTTCCCCTGATCCTCACGCAATGTAGCGTTTAATTCTATACTCATGATTTTCTCCGAGCTCTAAATAAAAAAATTCTTCATTCGCGACCAAATGAAGCGTGTTTGGAAGCTTCGCTTCCGTTTGGTGATAAAACACCAAATTCTTTTGTAGGTGTGCGCCTAAATATATTTAAAGATTCACACCTGCATTAATCTATATACATCTCACTGACAGACTCTTCCATATGTATCCGTCGGATTGTTTCTGCCAGCATCGTTGCAACTGATAGTTGTCGGATACGATCACATGCCTGTGCTTCTTCCGACAACGGTATGGTATTTGTTACTACCAACTCGTCCAGTACTGACTCATTGAGGTTATTAATTGCATTGCCCGATAAAACCGGATGCGTACAATATGCTGAAACACTTACCGCACCCTGATCTTTAAGTGCACCCGCTGCTTTACAAAGCGTGCCTGCGGTATCAACCAGGTCATCAACGATGACGCAATTCTTACCTTCAACATCACCGATAATATTCATCACCTCAGACACATTAGCCTTGGGACGACGTTTATCGATAATAGCCAGATCCGCATCACCTAATCGTTTTGCCAGTGCTCGCGCTCTGACAACACCACCTACATCCGGTGAGACCACCAGTAAGTTCTCATGACGTTGCTGCCAGATATCTTTTAGCAATATCGGTGAGGCGTAAACATTATCAATCGGTAGATCAAAAAAGCCCTGTATCTGATCTGCATGTAAATCAATCGTTAATAAACGATCAAGTTTTACACCAGCTAACATATTCGCAACCACTTTAGCCGTAATCGGTACCCGCGCTGATCGTGGTTTACGATCCTGTCGTGAGTAACCATAATAAGGTACCACTGCAGTGACGCGATGCACCGAAGCACGCCGCATGGCATCAATCATCACCATTAATTCCATCAGATGATCGTTACAAGGCTGACAGGTGGGCTGAATAATAAACACATCACGGCCACGAACATTTTCTAAAATTTCGACGCAGATTTCTCCGTCGCTGAAAGTGTCCACACCAATCTTACCCAACCGAGTGCCTAACAGTTCGGCAATACGCTTAGCTAATTCAGGATTGGCATTACCCGCGAACACCATCAACCGACTATCGCCTTCTTGATTCACCTGATTACTCTCGTATTAAACTCATGGTGGAACTAACAGAATTTCTGTTAGTTAAAATATGGCTGGGCCGGCAGGATTACGAAATACATCGTGTATTTCGCCCTACGGGCCGTCAGCAAAAAAATGCTGACGTTCAAAATCGTTCCAGACGATTTTAGTTGAACCTGTAACGGTTCAAATCTGCCGGCTTATTTCTTTCAGCTCACTGCGCTGTAAAAAATGCGACTCTTCAAATATGGCTGGGCCGGCAGGATTTGAACCTGCGCATGCCAGGATCAAAACCTGGTGCCTTACCGCTTGGCGACGGCCCAATTATAAAAAACTATTTTAACTTATAGAGCGCAGGCGCGTATTTATAAAACCCCTTATAAATAAAACCTGCGCATGCCAGGATCACATGATCACAAAGCAGCTGGTGCCTTATCGCTTGGCAACGGCCCAAAAATTCTTACTCAAAATCCACGTTAATTCGCAGCCTGAGATTCTAAAAAAGCGTACAAAGGAGACTGATTTAAGCCTCTGGCAACAAAGCAATTCCACGAGCCAACCGTCGAATTCTGTCTTATTTGTTGCAAAACGATGTCCGCCTGTGCTTTTTTATCAAAAGCCGCAAATACCGAGGCACCTGTACCACTCATACAAGCTTTTGAATATTTACTTAATATATCAATTGCTTGCGACACTTCAGGGTAATTTTTAACCACCACTTCTGTGCATACATTCCGCCACTCACGCCGCGAAAGGTCGCATATTTTGATGGTTGCGCAATCCCTTGTCAATTGTGGATTCAAAAAGATTTCTTTGGTCGAAATATGCACCGGTGGAATGAGCACCAAATACCAGTTTTCAGAAGGTGAAATCGGACTTAATTTATCACCAACACCTTCAGCAAATGCGGCAAAGCCACGTACAAAAACGGGAACATCTGCACCCAGTTTCAAACCCATAGCGGCAAGTTCATCCACGCTAAATTGCATCTGCCATAAATGATTAAGTGCCATTAATGTGGTCGCCGCATCTGAACTGCCGCCACCCAAACCCGCTCCCATTGGAATATTTTTCGTCAGCGTGATTTCAACACCGTACTGCTTTTCCTGTATGGAATGCTTGCTTAGATACATCTGACGAAGTAATAAAGCGGCACGAATGATGATGTCTTCATCTTCTGCCACGTCAAAATTTTCACTGTAACGAAGAATATGATCATCTTCTCTGATTTTGAACTGCAAGGCATCAGCAAAATCAATAAATTGAAAGACGGTTTGCAGCTCATGGTATCCATCTTCGCGCTGCCCTGTGATATGCAACATGAGATTTAATTTGGCTGGCGCAGGCCAGAGTTGATTAGTCATATATTAACTTCAATTTTCAATCTTTAAATAAACTCTGATTCTGTCATCTCGACCAAAGGGGAAATCTTGTACTGCAACCTCTTAGATATCTCCGCCTGGTCAAGATGACAGGCGAGTGTCGAGATAGCAGTATCAATTATCAATCAACCATTGCCGAATCACTAATCGCATATCCAGCTCCGCCTCACCTTCACGGCTTAGATAAATTTTGTGTGGCATCGGCATTTTGTCACCGGTATACCGTACCATTTCCACATTCCAACTCGATTGTTTCACTCGATTAAGATGGCCTTTTTCATCCCAGCTAATTTGCTCGACGGGTAATGTTTTGCTGGGTATGCCACGTATCCAGTCTTTGACTGCACTGGCAGGCAAGTCGACTTCAAGCATAGATGAGAAAACATCATCGATATTTTTAATGGTTTTTGTTGACCCATTAGGAAAACGTATCTCTGCCTGACTTTTATCTCCCTGAACCAGATAACTGCCGGCACCAAGAGGCGCAATCAAACGAATCGAAAAGTTATCACCATCGTTTTTCCAGATGATATCCATACTGCCGCCGGTTACATCTGTCTGCACACCAAGACGCCCTCGCATTTCCCAGGTATTGAGCTGTTGACGCTTAACAAGCTCGCCCCCCCAGGAGGCAGGTTCTGTACTCACCTGCTCTTTGACGGTGGCACAGGAGACTAACGCAAGACAAACAAAGGCAATCGTTACAGGAAACGATAAAAAACGAATCATAGTGATTTAATAAATAGGATTATTGATGGGTTATTGTAATTACTGTTGTATATAAAAACAAATTCAAAAGCTTGTACCACGGAACACAGAAAATTTTTATATTTTCTGGTTCCCATGCTCCTGCGTGGGAACCTCTGTGCCGGGACATATACATGCTAATTAAGACAAACCTGCTAGCCTATGCGTTCCCACGCGGGAGCGTGGGAACGAGAAATTCAAAAGCTTTTCACCACAGAGGCGCTGAGAACACAGAGGACAACCAAAGATATTTTTTCTCTGCGCTCTCTGTGCCTCTGTGGTTAATTTTTCACTAAGGTTTTATACGCTCCAGCGTTTCGATCAGCACCGGATTATCCGCATTTTGTTTTTTACCTTTATTCCAGATTTTGCGTGCTTTATCTTTCTGGTCGCTGTGCCATAACACTTCACCGTAATGCGCAGCAATCTCGGCATCTTCCAGTTTTTCGAACGCCTTAGATAACCACTTTATCGCGTCATCCATTTTCCCCAGACGATAACTTACCCAACCTAAACTATCGAGTATAGCCGGATCATCGGGCACCAGCTCCGCTGCACGTTTGATATATTCCAGTGCTTCTTTATATCGCGCTGTACGGTCTGCCAGGGTATAACCTAATGCGTTTAGTGCATCGGCATTATCGGGTTCTTTCGATATTACTTTTAATAAATCAGCTTCAGTCATATCCAGTCGACCTACTTTTTCAGCCATTAAACCACGCGCATAAAGCAAGGTGGTATCTTCGTGGTTTTGTTGTAATGCACGGCTATACATTTCAACACCTTCTTTATAGCGATGTTGTTTGCGCAGAACTTCACCTTGCGCAAGATACACTTTTACCCGTAGCGTCCAGTTGGTTTGCTTTTCTGCCAATGCTTCGAGTTTCGCCAGACCTTCATCCGGTTTTCCCAAAATAGACAGCAGTACGCCGATGCGTAATTGCGAATCAAAACGGTAGTCACCACCATTAACACGCAGGTAATATGAAATAGCCTGTTTTTCATCACCCTGATTCTGCACGATTCTGCCCAGGTAATAATTTGCGATAGACACTTTTTTATCTATATTGATTAAATGCTGTAATGCTTCAATCGCTTCATCCAGGTTCTTCGTTTCGATATTCAACAACGCCAGACTTAAGATTATTTCGCCATCATCTGGTAATTTTTCACTTAGTATCGAATATTGCTCGACCGCAGCAGGTAGCTCACGTTGCTCAACTAACATACGGGCATACTGCAAACGCAGGGCATTATTATCCGGCAGCTCTTCCAGTACCTGTTTTATCAAAACGGCCGCTTCATCGTGTTTGCCTTGTGTCGATAAAATTCTAGCTTTGATAATCAGCACTTCTTGCAGCGAAGGATCGATTATTAATACTTCATCGAGCAAGGCCAGTGACTCATCATATTTTTTTAGTTGTGCGGCATAACGCGACTGCAACACCATCAAGTGTTTATTTTTCTGCTCACTATTAAGTTCCTGCAAAACAATATAAGCGTCGGTAACCGTCGCCTCTTTCGCCAGCATCTGTTTCACTGCCATCGCTTTGTCAGTTGACTCACCACGCGTATTGGAAAACGTGGTTTTGATATATGGCACCGCTTTTTTTGGCTGCCCAAGCTTTAGATAGGTAACGGCATACATACGTGGAAGTTCTATTGAGTCCGGATCCAGCTCCTGCCAACGTTCCAGAGCAATCAGTGCTTCTTCGTATTCTTCACCATAAAGTGCAATGTAAGCCGTACGTGCTGCAATGCGGCCATCTTCAATCGTTTTTGATGCCTGACGATAATATTTCAGTGATGCATCGATATCACCACTGTTACCGGAAAATTCCGCAGCCAGCAGGTTAAATAATGAGTCGCCATCAAGATTGACAGGTTTTCTCGTGGATTTAGAAACCGGTTCGTCCGTTTCGGCAAGGGTCTGGCTAGTCGAATCGGAATCAATAGAACTCTTAGTTTGCGTAACAGCAACGTCTGGTGAATTATCGATAACATCGTCGCCAAGGTCAGCCACAGGTGTCGTATTACAGGCCGTCAGCGTCACTGAGAACGCCAGCGCCAGATAATTCACAGGGTTAATATTGACTACCTGCTTGCTTTTCTCGGGTCTAAAACGCCGCCTCAGCGATTTCACTAAGCGACTGATATTAAAACTAAATTTATGATTAATCTTTTGCATTTCTACCTATCAATTAAACTACAGCTATATACTGAATATAACGCATTTTGGGGCGTAAATTACGATATTAAACCGTAATTCATCACATAAATTACAAAATATTTAGAGGTATATTTCGTATTCGGCTTGAGTTACGCGCACCCTTCCCTCAAAATTGCCTGCTTTCTCGTAGAGCTCTCGTAACATTACGACTTTCTGACCGCCTATGTCTTTGATTACACTCGGTATCAATCACAAAACCGCGCCGCTTGATTTGCGCGAGCGGCTGGCGTTTACGCCACAATCGTTACCGGAGGCTTTAGCGAGCCTTAAAAAACTCGCTCATATCGACGAGGCCAGTATTTTATCGACCTGTAATCGTACCGAAATTTATTGTGTCACGTCCGCAGATAACGACCAGGCAATCGTGCAATGGTTCAGCCAATTTCACGGTCTTGAAGAAAAGCTCATCAAAGAACACCTGTATTTGCACGCCCATGAAGAAACCATACGTCATGCCATGGAAGTGGCATGCGGTCTGGACTCGATGGTTTTAGGCGAACCCCAAATCGCCGGGCAGATGAAAGATGCCTATGCCATCGCAAATGAAAACGGCACCATAGGACAATTACTCGGCAAACTGTACCAGCGTGCCTTTGCGGTTTCAAAACAGGTTCGCACCGATACCGATATCGGTTCCAGCCCAGTTTCTGTCGCCTTCGCAGCGGCTAGTCTTGCCAAACAAATTTTTGGTAATCTGGAGCCAACCACCGTGTTACTCGTGGGCGCAGGTGAAACGATTGAACTGACCGCACGACACCTGCATTCAAAAGGCGTAACTAAAATTATCATCGCCAATCGCAGCCTGGAACGAGCACAGAAACTGGCCAATGAATTTGGTGGCGAAGCCATCGGTCTACAACACATTGCCGACCATTTATATCGTAGTGATATCGTTATTTCATCCACCGCCAGTCCGTTACCCATAATAGGCAAAGGCACTGTCGAACGCGCATTGAAAGAACGCAAACACGAACCCATCTTTATGGTTGATCTGGCTGTACCACGTGACATCGAACCCGAAATTGGCAAACTGGATGACATTTATCTCTACAGCGTGGACGACCTGCAGTCCGTCATAGAAGAAAATATGGAAAACCGTCTACAGGCTGCCGAGCAAGCACATGAGATCATCGATGCTCAAGTTGGACACTTTTTGCAATGGCAACGATCACTCGGTGCAGTTGATGTTATCGCACAGATCAGACAACATACGCAGAGCCTGAGCGATGAAGTCTTAAAAAAAGCAAAAAAACAATTGGCAGCTGGCCAGAATGCTGAACAGGTTCTGGAATTTTTGGCAAACACATTAACCAATAAGTTTTTACATCGGCCGAGCACAGAACTACGTCAGGCAAGTCAGGATAATCGTGAACACATTCTCGACGTTGCACAGAAACTGTTTATGGACAATGATGAGCTAAACGATAACCATAATGACAAAAACAACGATAAAAACTAATCCTGATAGATAGCCACGATGAAAGATTCCATACTCAATAAACTGCATACCCTGATTGACCGATATGAAGAAGTCGCCGGTTTAATGTCAGACCCCGATATTATCGGTAACCAGAATCAGTTTCGCGAACTCTCACAGGAGTATGCGCAACTCGAACCCGTGGTCAAATGCTTCCTGAGCTTTAACGCAGCTACTGACGATTTAAACGCGGCTGAAGAAATGTTGAAGGATGACGATGCCGATGTTCGCGAGATGGCACAGGAAGAAAAAAAGGAAGCCAGTAAAAATATCGAGTCACTGGAAACTAATTTACAAAAATTATTATTACCCAAAGATCCAAATGACGATAGCAATATCTTCCTCGAAATTCGTGCTGGAACTGGCGGCGATGAAGCGGCTATTTTTGCGGGCGACTTGTTCCGTATGTACACGCGCTACGCAGAGTTAAAACGCTGGCAGATTGAAATCATCAATCAAAATCACGGCGAACACGGTGGCTACCGTGAAGTAATCGCACGCATTATCGGCAACGGCGCATACTCACAATTAAAATTTGAATCTGGCGCCCATCGTGTGCAACGTGTACCAGAAACAGAATCTCAAGGACGTGTGCATACCTCCGCAGCCACCGTAGCCGTACTGCCTGAAGTCGCAGATATTGAACAAATTGAAATCAATTCTTCTGACTTACGCATTGATACTTATCGCGCCTCGGGTTCAGGTGGTCAGCACGTAAACAAAACAGACTCTGCCGTTCGCCTTACACACATTCCTACCGGTACGGTAGTGGAATGTCAGGATGAACGTTCGCAACATAAAAATAAAGCACGTGCGATGTCGTTGTTGCAATCACGCATCATGAACGCAAAAATAGAAAAACAACAGGCTGAGCAGGCGCAAACAAGAAAAAGTCTGGTCGGCAGTGGCGATCGCTCTGAACGTATACGCACCTACAATTTCCCACAAGGACGAGTAACTGATCACCGCATTAATCTCACCCTATATAAGTTGGATGAAATTATTCATGGCGAGCTACAACAAGTCGTTGAACCACTGATTAATGAATACCAGGCCGAACAACTAGCATCACTATCAGAAGAATAAGCCATCCCATTACGGTTCTGACAAAAAAATTCGATGAATATCCAGCAAGCACTTGAGCAAGCCGATTATGAACTGTGCAATGCCAGCCCAAGCGCAACACTTGATGCACAGGTTTTGCTAACGCATGTTCTGCATTGCAACACAGCGCACTTATTGGCATGGCCTGAAAAAGAGCTTAATAAAAAACAGACCTCAAACTTTCTATCACTGGTTAAACAGAGACAGTCTGGAAAGCCGGTTGCATACCTGACTGGCTTTCGCGAATTCTGGTCGCTGAATTTCTTAGTCAATGACAGCACTTTAATTCCGCGCCCCGAAACAGAAACACTGATCGAATTTGTGTTAAATAAATTCACTGATAAAAAATCATTCAAACTAATCGACATGGGTACCGGTACGGGTGCCATTGCAATCAGTATCGGCAAAGAAAAACCCGACTGGATCATTACCGCTAGCGATGTTTCAACTGATGCACTAGAACTAGCGAAAAAGAATGCTAAACATCATCATACAAATAATATTGCTTTTACCCAAAGCAACTGGTTTGAAAATATAAATACAACTGATTTCGATATAATTATCAGCAATCCTCCGTACATCGCTGAAAATGACCCACACCTTAAACAAGGTGATGTGCGTTTCGAACCACAAAGTGCGTTAACGTCTGGTAAAACGGGTATGGATGACATTCATCACCTGTGCCAACACGCCAAAGATTATCTCGCATCAGGCGGCTGGTTAATTGTTGAACACGGTTACAATCAAAACCAGTTGGTAGCTAATTGTTTTGCAGAAAATGATTTTACTCAGATCAAACAGTCGCAGGATTTATCCGGTCATACTAGAATGACGGCAGGGAAGAAATAAAGAAAGTTGAAAGTAAAACATTCAACCTCAACCCGCTACACTACTTGTAAATTGTAACTGTTATTCTCGTTCCCATGCTCTGCGTAGGAATACATAGGGTTCATGCAGTAAAATAATAATTAACAAAAACCTGAATTTTTTATATACACTCGAGTATTCTTTTAGAAACCTATTTACCGTCCAACCTATGCATTCCTACGCAGAGCATGGGAACGAAAACATGTCAGATAACACAATCAATTTTAGCGACGAGCAACTTTTACACTACAGCCGCCAAATCATGCTGCCACATTTTGGCGTCGAAGGTCAGCAACAGTTACAAGAGGCTCATATCCTCATTATGGGTGTAGGCGGATTAGGCAGCCCAGCCGCCATGTATCTCGCAGCAGCAGGGGTCGGCACTTTAACATTGGTGGACTTTGATACGGTTGATAATAGTAATTTGCAACGCCAAATCGTGCACAACACAAGTAGTGTCGGCAGTAGCAAGGTTAGCTCGGCAGAAAACACACTGCTGAAAATCAACCCCGAAACCACTATTCATTGCATCGATAAAAAACTAACACTCGATGAATTAAAACCACTATTGAAAGACATTAGCTGCGTGATTGACGCAACTGATAACTTTGACACTCGCTTTCTAATCAATCGTGCTTGCGTATCACAGAAAACAGCATTAATTTCCGCAGCCGCCATTCAATTTGAAGGGCAAATCAGTGTTTTCGATTTACGCCAGAAAAACAGCCCCTGTTATGCCTGCCTTTACTCCGAAGGCGGTGAGGAAAACACCAATTGCAGTGATAACGGAATCCTTGCACCTGTCGTCGGCATACTCGGTAGCATGCAGGCGCTGGAAGCAATCAAATTAATCTGTGGCATCGGCGAAACATTACAAAATCGTCTATTGATATTTGACGCACTGGCATTACAATGGCGAACCATGAAGCTTAATAAAGACCCGAACTGCGTGGTTTGTAATGATAGTGGTAAGTTGTAAACAACTACACCCTTTCTCGCTCCCATGCTTTACGTGGAAACACATAGATTGGCAAATAAAGTCATTACACAATAAAATAACCGTGTGTATAAAAAACTTCAGGTTTTTGTTAATTATTATTTTACCGCGCTAACCCTATGCATTCCCACGCAAAGCATGGGAACGAGAACTAAAAAATGCCCTCACCTCAAAACGCACCACAGCTGTCTCTCCCGCGTCCACTAGTCAATAAAATTCTGGCTCATGCGCAAAGCAACCCCGATGTGGAAATTTGTGGACTAATTGGTAACAGTGATTCACAAATTAAAAGCTACTACCCCATCAACAATATTTCCAAAAATCCTAGTTGTCGTTTTCTGATGGATGCCCCGCAACAAATCACAGCAATGAAAAAAATGCGTGAGAATGAACAGCAATTATTTGCCATTATCCATTCGCATCCAACTGCAACGGCCTCGCCGTCACAACGTGATATCGATGAAAACGCTTACAAGGATGTTTTTTATCTGATTATTTCACTTAATACTAAAGGTGTATTGGAGATGCGCGCGTATATCCAGAAAAAGAAAAGCATGCAAGAAGTTGAGCTGGTACTTGAAGACAATTGACAATTTGACTGCAGAGAACACAGAGCTTTAATATTGTTAACAGCGTCCTATGGCGCAATAAAAAAATTTATTTTTTCAGCGCCTCTATGGTCAAACTTTTTGAAACACTATCATGACAAAAAACTATTAATAATACTTTCGACTACCGTAATACTGATCGGGTGACATACGAACAAATTCTCGCGTCTTTCCGTCTGGCTGCATGGTCAACAAATGATTTCTCGCGAGTTTATATTTGAAGCGCATCAACTTATTGTCGTAGCCATCAATATTCGCAAGTAGATATTCATTCTGAATTTTTAACTGCCCAGTTAAATAACGCGAGTTACTATCACTCCACAAATAACGATGATTTTTAACTCCCAGCATCTCACCATTTTGCGCTACCCATAAACCATTCAAAGTCGGTTTCTTCAAACCACAGAATTCTGTTACACAAGGTTTTTGCTTGAGCTGTTTTCGCAATGGCGAAGGTTTTTTCTGCTGACTCGGCTGCGGCACATTTTGTTGCCTGTTGTCACGATTTACCGGGGCGGCAGGATGTGCCAATTTAGCTAACGGTGAACGCTGTTGCCTTGAAGGTCGGTTTTGTCGGGGTGGCGTTTGTGACACCCGATTCGAATTATTCGCCGGCACGTTGTAATTAAAATTTTGCACCAACGGCACGGCTTGCTGAACTGGGGTGTTTTGCGCATGCTTCGTAGGTTCAGCATTCCACACCGATGAATCCCAGGGTTCATTAACCCATCCGTCCATATCAGTTGATGACCAGGCGGATGAATAATTTGGCTGATCATAATTCGAAGAATAATTTCGCGTATAACTCTCCACAGGCAACACACCCCAATCAGGATTACCCCACGCAGAGCTGGCGATTGGATTAGACGACAAACCCTGCATTGCCATTGCCCGAGAATACGGATTCGACATTCTTGACCAGGGAGAGGTTGACGAATATCCGCCATAAGCACCGTTAGACGGCAGCCGATCAAGAATACCCATTGCTACCATCATATTCAGCATCATCTGCACGAAGGGCAGCTTGCCGTCATATTGATAAACCTTCGTCTGCGCTTGCACGCTCTGGCCGCCAAAAACAGTCAGTAACAATAGAACAAGCAGCAAATTATTAAGCGGTTTCAACATAGTGATTATTATGCACAATTTTGCACCGACTTAACACGTAATATCAAACATATTCAGTCTAAATACATGATATATTTAATCTAATCAGGAATAGCTTAGGCTCGACATGTCAGTTATCCAAATTGCCAACACTGTTACCGGATGGCCAGGACGAAAACTCATCCGCCACGTATTATACGTCATCAACTTGATGACGTTCAGTACGCTCGCCTTACGTGACTGGTTCAGTAAAAACAAAATATTTGATTCACGGAGTTATTCCACCACTGTCACACAAATTATCTTTACCGGCGTCGATGCACTACCAACGATAAGTTTCCTGGGACTGGCGACCGGTTTTATTTTTACCTTTCGACTAATCTCTATCTCTCATACCTTTGGCGGCACAGAAGACATCACCAACCTGCTAATCACGGTAATCTGCTTAAGTGCCGGCCCCTTCCTTGCGGCTATCATTATTATCAGTCGAACCGGTTCAGCCATTGTTGTCGATATTGGCAATATGAAGCTGCACGGCGAAATCGAAGCGTTGGAGAACATGGGCGTCAATATCAACGACTACCTAGTCGCACCCAGAATTATCAGTACCGCTATTTCGCAATTAGCCATTACCGTTTACTTCACCGTTATCGCTCTGCTTAGTGGCATTCTGCTCAGCGCAATATTTATCGACCCTTCATACTTTAATTTTATTTTCAAAATAAGTAACTCTTTCACACCCTACATGATTAGTATTTTTGTTATTAAAAACATTATCTTTGGCTTTGTTATTGCGACCATCGCCTGCTATAACGGCTTACTCGTACAAAGCTCAGCAACTGAGGTACCCCAGAGAACCACCGCTTCAATTGTGCAAAGTTTAAGCTTTGTCTTTATTATCGATGCTTTACTCACATTGGCCATTTTCATCTGATATGACACAGCATCCCATCATACAATGTGAAAACTTAATTCCCCGGGATTTGCCCTTCAAATATCAGGGTGACGCGCTTGACTTCAAAATGGACAAGGGCGAAGTCACCTGCATTATTGGTCCGAATTATTCTGGCAAAGGTGTATGGATAAGAACGCTTAGTGGACTAGAAGACCCGCAATGTGGAAAGATAAGCCTCAATGGCATTGATACTCAAAATCTCAGCGCAGAAGAATGGACTCGCTCACGCATGAAAATCGCCTATTTGCATGAAGACACCGCTTTGCTATCTGCCGCAAATGGTCTAATCAATGTATTAGCGCCAGCGTTGTACCATCAGCTTGATAAAACATTAAAAAAGTCCTTGCTCACAGAAAAAGCACTGGAATTACTGGAAGAAATTGATCCTGATATTAATTTAGACGAACTGCCCGCTTATATATCAAAAGATCATCAGTATAAAATCGCTGTTGCACGCGCCTTACTGCTTGAACCTGATGTGCTCGTATTAAACAATCCGTTTGCGCATTTTAATAGTGACAGCAAATATAAATTTCAGGCATTTTTAAAAAACCAGATCAAGAAGGGACTTTCCATACTCTTCATTACACATGATGTACACTATGCCATCGATATTTCAGACAATATTATTTTTGCCAGCAAGGAAAACCTGTTGCAATTTGATTCGAAACAGGCACTTTTAAATTGCAATATCCCTATCGTTCGTGAGTTCATGACTCGCCCGGAAAATCAAGCTATCTCATAATGTCAAACAATAATTCTCACAGTAAAACAGGCAACCGCAGTCGTGCACACTATATTCACCGCCTGAGTTATTCATCGCAGGAAAAACTGGTCGGCACATTTGTATTAGTCGCCATCGGTCTATTAATATGGTTACTGATCACTTCTCAGAAAACACAAAACCTGTTTGAAGAAGAAATAACATTGTACGGCACCATGAGTTCGATACAGGCGATTAACGAAGATACCGACATTGTTATTTCAGGCCTCATCGTCGGTCACGTTTCTGAAGTTAATATTGACGACAGTAACCATGTCACTGTTACTATGTTGATACTAAAGAAATATCAAAAATTGATTCGAACTGACTCCTTTGCCGAACTATTAAATTTTAAATTTGCACTATTAGGTAAATCAGTTATTCAGATTTCAATCGGTTCACCGCAACTACCTATCATTAAAGATGGCGACACTCTGACGATCAAGGAATCATTCAACCTGGTTAAGCTGGTTGCCAAATTTGAACCCGTGCTAGGCGCACTCCAAGATTCGATTAAGCGTATGAATGAAATTTTGCAAGAAATCAAACCTGAACAGGTTGTTAGCAATATCGACAACCTTGAAAGCATCAGCAACAACCTGAAAGATATAACTGATCAAATAAGTAAGGGCAAGGGTTTTGCCGGCAATATGATTTACGATAAAAACATAGAACAAAATTTAACCAGCTTGATAGAAAATGTAAAAGATATCACCGATCAAATACAAAGTGGTAAGGGTGTGGCAGGCAATACTATATACAACCAACAGATGCAAGACGATATTCTAAGCTCTGCACGCAATTTTAAAATTATAACGGAGCAGACCAATAAGCTATTAATCAGTATCCAGAAACAGGTTGATGAACTGCCCGAGTTAACCGACAAAGTAAAACCACTACTTGATGAGGCCAATAAAACCATCAAAGCCACGCAACAGATTTGGCCACTGTCCGGCAGCATACCTGACGAGAATAAACAGACGTTAACGTCCCCTGAAGCCGCAGAGTAGTACTATGAGACGTTCTCAACAATATTTAACCCTATGCCTTTTAACAATGCTGTTGGCTGCCTGCTCTGGAACAAGCAAAAAACCATTACCAGTTTCAATCACCTCACCCGATAACTTTCTAAACCAGGGCGTTTCACAGCATAATAACAATGACTACCCCATAGCTATTCGTCTATTTAAAAAGGCACTCAAACAATACCGCAGCATCGACAATCAATCTGGCATCGCTATAAGCTGCATGAATATTGCAAAATCATACATGGCTAGCAATCATAATAATGCAGCCCAACAATATCTCAACAAAGCCAGTTCAATAATAAATGCGGCTCAACTAAAAAAATTAGAAGACCATTTGAATTTACTCAAGTCATCATTAGCTATAAAAAACCAATCATACGCGCAAGCAATTCAGCTCTTAAAAATTCTACTGGTAAGTAAAAACACAAATATAAAACTTGCCGCATTAAAAAATCGAACTTTAATATCATTTAACCAACAAGACGAAAATAGACAGTCATGGTTAAACGAATACAAAATACTACAAAGTGAAAACTCGCTGAACACCAACTCACATCTCGCACGTATTCTTCGTTTTGAAGCCGAGCTAACAGACAGCGAGAGTAAAAAAGTCGCCCTACTTACTCAGTCACTTTCAGTATCAAGAAAACTGGCCAACAGAACGGCTATCGCAGCTAATCTAACACAATGGGCAAATCTTGATGTCCAGAAAAAAAGATTTAAAGAGGCTGAAGACAAACTATTACGCGCACTATTTATTCGACATCAAATAGGTGACAAAGAAAATAGCCTGGCATTGTTAAAACAGCTAAATTTAATTTACATGGAATCAAACAATTACAAACAAACCTATGCAAAAATATGGATTGAAAAACTCACGCAGGATCAACTTATTGACTGGGATCAGCTTTTCTCAAAATTTGAGACTTACCCTAAATACCCATGAATCTCCCTCAGATTGACGACTACCGCTCATTATTGTTAAACGATACGCCTATGTTAGACGTGCGCGCACCCGTTGAATTTAATCAGGGAGCATTCCCCTTTGCAAAAAATCATCCGCTGATTAACGACAAAGAACGTAAAGAAATAGGCATCCGTTACAAAAATCTAGGGCAGGATAAAGCCATAGAACTCGGTCACGAATTAGTACAGGGTGACGTTAAATCAGAACGTGTCAAACAGTGGCAGGACTTTATAGAACAAAACCCCCAGGGCGTCCTGTATTGCTTCCGCGGTGGCATGCGTTCAAAAATTTCACAACAGTGGATCTTCGAACAAACGGGGGTCGCATACCCAAGAATCAAGGGTGGCTACAAAGCCATGCGACATTTTCTAATTGACGAACTCGAGGCATCTACACAAAAACTCAGTCCAGTTTTACTTGGCGGACGAACCGGTATTGGAAAAACCGTGCTACTTAAAAAAATAAAACAGCAGATAGATCTGGAAGGCATATACCATCACAGAGGTTCGGTTTTTGGCAACCACGTTACACCCCAACCTTCCCAAATTGACATTGAAAATAAATTATCAATCAAATTATTAAAATGTCGTAATAAGCAATACACGCACATCGTTTTAGAAGACGAAGGCAATAACATCGGTTCCAGAGCCATCCCCAACACTCTGTCTGAAAAAATGAAAGCGTCACCGATAATTTTACTAGAAGCCAACATTGACGAAAGAGTAGACATCACGTTCCAGGAATACATCATCGAGTCCTTAACAGAACATCTGGCATATAATGGTAAACAACGCGGCTTTGAAAGCTGGTCCAACCATCTACTAACCGCCATAGATAAAATACAACGACGTTTGGGCGGTGACCGCCACAAAGAACTTAAAAACTTATTAACCCACGCTATCGACCAGCAAAAATCAACGGGCGAAACCGAATACCACAAAGAATGGATAAAATTTTTATTGGTAGATTACTACGACCCGATGTACGACTTTCAGCTTACAAAAAAAGCTGATCGCGTTGTTTTTAAAGGTCGTCAAAACGAAGTAATTAATTATCTAAATAAACAATATCATCTATCTTAATACTAAATCTAATTGTCAGCTATCAACATAAGAGACAATGAGGAAATACTGCTCGTTAGTGAAATAATCATCAAAGCAGGCGTTGAAAATCTTAAAAGTTGGCACATCACAAAGCGTCAAATGGACTTTTAACAGCTAACCCCCCTTTTTTAATCACATGGGTATATATCATCGTTGTACTGACATCAGCATGACCTAACAGCTCTTGAATCAGACGAATATCTTTCCCTGACTCCAGTAAATGTGTAGCAAAAGAGTGCCGCAGTGTATGACTGGTTACTCTTTTCGTCATGTTTACCTTTTTAGCTGCATTTCGGATGGCTTTTTGTAAACTACTTTCATGGATATGGTGTCGTCGTGTTTTACCCGTACGGTGGTCAAAGGCTAATCGGGTTGCGGGGAAAACATATTGCCATGAGAAACTCTTTGCTGCAGGGCCCAATTTTCTTGCCAAAGCAACAGGCAACAAAACATCCCCAAATCCAGCTGAAAGGTCATCATCATGTATTGCCTTAACTTGAGTCAGGTGCACGCGAATCAATGGAACAAGTTTTTCTGGTAACGGAACAACGCGCTGTTTATTTCCTTTGGCTTCTCTAACCGTAATTTGTCGGTAATCAAAATCAATATCCTGAATTCTCAATCGCGTACACTCCATCACTCGCATACCCGTACCATACATCAACGAGGCCATTAACTTTGATCGCCCGTTCATCCCTTCGAATAAAGATTTGACTTCATTTACTGACAGTACGGTTGGTATTCGTTGCTTTGATGATGCACGGGTAAAGGATAAGATATTTTCAACATCACGGCCCAATACTTCCCGAAACAAAAAAATTAATGCATTTAACGCAACCTTTTGAGTTGAGCCTGAAACCTTGCATGAAACAGCAAGGTATTCCAAAAAATTTTTGATGTTTTCCAGACTCAGCTTGTCTATTTCTTGCCAATTACAATAGCGAAGAAACCTGGCAATCCATTGCTCATACGTTTTCTCGGTTTTAACCGCCATTTGACGTACACGTATCGTTTTGACGAAAGCCAAATGGGTTTGAGAGTAATTTGTCCTAAAACGAAGAATATGTTGATTGCTCGATGGTGCGACAAGAGCACCAGGATCTGCATCCCTCATCAGTGTGGGGTGATCAGGTTCAAGTTCCCTGGCAAATGCCCGCCATTGGAACCAGTCATAAGATTGTGACCATTGAGGCTGAATGAGCTCCGTAAACAAAAGCCGTATTGCGTCGGCAATTTGACGAAACTGCCACTCTTTTAGCTCCCGGAGTCTGCCTTTTGCATTTAGATAGTGATCTATATTGTGGCTAGTTTGAACACTGAGAGGCGTGTTTTTGTTGGACTTTATGTAAGCTTCAGCATGCTTGCGATAATAGGGTATTGAGTTCGCTGAGATAGCATTCTTTTTTAATATAAACAGGTAGTTATCCCAAAATCTGTCAACAGAAACCTGCTGTGCGGATAGTTTATTTTGTGGCATGACAAGCCCTCCATGACTTAGTACTATATAATCCTTAAAGTAA
>UOFE01000011.1_pt1 | contig 21880 bp, 20 predicted proteins | sample 1988381 | NCBI WGS metagenome assembly UOFE01 (sample SAMEA4712194, study PRJEB27164) | hydrothermal vent metagenome | biome: marine basaltic hydrothermal vent biome; feature: marine hydrothermal vent; material: mineral | place: Pacific Ocean | collected 2011-06-14/2011-07-23 | depth 1689 m
TCTCCCAGCGACTCCATATATCTGCTTTCTGTTCAGGGGTATATTTATTCGGGTTCTGTAGACCATTTACAACACTCCTTCTTTTTAATAAAAGATTATAGTGTTGCGTTGACCGGTTGAGACCAACACTCAGAGCGGACAGTCAAAAGAGTTAAAAATTTTTACCGCAGAGGCGCGGAAACGCATAGTTGTATTTTTGTTTATAGTGCCTTTGGCACTATAAACAAATACTTAGACTTTCTCTGCGTCTCTGCGGTTCAAACTTTTGACTTTAATTCTTGCTCTCGTTCCCACGCTCCTGCGTGGGAACGAGATAAGCATTGTCATACCGGCATGTTTTTAGCCGGTATCCACGTCTAAGACTGGCACTAGTCTGATAGATGGATTCCGGCTAAAAACATGCCGGAATGACGAAGTTCGCTCACATCGATAACAATCAACTTTTCTCTGCACCTCCGCGTCTCGATAATTGCTCCTGCATTATTCTACTTACGGGCGTCCTGCCCTAATCTGCGGTTCAGGTTTTTGACTTTAACTCTTTAAACGTCAGCTTCTGCCCGAAAACAACCAAAAATATACCCTATTTGGGCTTCTTGCATTATCTGGGTCAAGGTATTAATATAAACGCAATTGATAATGATAACGATTCTCTTTAGCGACTATGCCAGACCCTTCATCCACAACTAATCTGCTTAAACTGCAAAATGGCCGAAGCGGGCGCATTGCCTCTATTGAAGGCGGTAAACAAATGGTCAGACGCATGCTTTCACTGGGTCTACGAGTTGGCACCGTAATTAATATGCTCAACCATCGCGGCAATAGTGTGGTTATTCAGAATAAGGGCACTCGCGTTGCTTTAGGGCCCGGCATTGCTGAAAAACTATTAATCGAACCACTAGAAAACTAGATCGTTATGGCTTGCTGCGATGATTCCAATACACCCCACTCCACTAACGCGGGTAATGCAGAAACCGATTTGCTGACGCTTGCGATTGCAGGCAATCCTAATTGCGGCAAATCAGCACTCTTTAATGCCTTTACCGGTATTCGCCAGAAAACGGGAAACTGGCCCGGCGTGACAGTCGATCGCAAACAGGGATTTTTTGATCTGGAAAACCACCAGGTCACGATTTTCGATCTTCCCGGAATTTATTCTTTAGATGCCAGCTCCATTGACGAAGAAGTCACCCGGGATTATCTGCTTTCACGCGATGCTAATCTGATTATCAATGTCGTTGATGCAGCTAATCTCGAACGTAATCTCTACCTCACCACTCAATTACTTGAGATGGGTGTACCTATCGTACTGGTTTTAAATATGATGGATGTCGCACGTAAACGCGGCATCGATATTGATATTAAAAAATTATCACAGGAACTGGGCTGCCCTGTTGTCCCTATCGTCGCAATCAGTGGCGAAGGCATGGATAATCTGAAGCAGGAAATTTTGGCTATTACATCGGGTGAACGCAGTGGTGGCTTCCGTCTGGCACATGATGAAATTGTGGAACAGGCGATTGCCGATTTAATGCCACGGCTGGAAAAATGCAGTACCGCATCATCCGACAATCTACACTGGCTCGCGCTTAAACTACTCGAAAGTGATAACAACGCAAAAGAACAATGTGGCGCATCAGTCCTAGATACCGTTACAAAATGGAAAGCGGCTATCGAAGAACGTGCCGGTGAAGACGCCGACATCCATATCGCAGACAGTCGATTTAGTCATGCACACGCACTGGCACAAAGTGTCATTCAGGAAAAAGGAAAGGCAGGCAAAACCATAACCGATAAAATTGATACTGTGGTGTTAAGCCCCCTTTTCGGTATCCCTGTATTTTTGCTCGTTATGTATTTGATGTTTATGTTCACCATTAATATTGGTGGCGCATTCATTGATTTCTTCGACGGTGTGGCTGGCGCTATTTTTGTTGATGGGCTCTCTGAAGTATTAGGCAGTATCGGCATACCTGATTTTTTCCGAATTGTTCTGGCAAATGGCCTTGGCGGCGGCATACAAGTTGTCGCAACATTCATCCCCATTATCACTGCACTGTACTTATTTTTATCCGCGGTTGAAGACAGTGGCTATATGGCACGCGCTGCCTTCGTCATGGACCGCTTTATGCGCAGTATTGGTTTACCGGGAAAAGCCTTTGTTCCGTTGATTGTCGGCTTCGGCTGTAATGTGCCCGGCATCATGGCGACACGAACTTTGGAAAATGAACGGGAACGCAAACTCACCATATTAATGAATCCGTTTATGTCCTGTGGCGCAAGGTTGCCAGTCTACGCATTATTCGTTGCCGCATTTTTTCCAACCAATGGACAAAATCTGGTTTTCGCACTCTACTTAATCGGCATTATCGTCGCGGTATTAACTGGCTTTTTAATGAAACGCACCATACTCTCCGGCGAGAGCAGCGGTTTTATGATGGAACTCCCGCCATACCATATGCCAACATTTAAAGGCATCACGTTACGCACATGGGATCGTGTTCGTTTGTTTATCAGAGATGCTGGGCAGGTAATCGTAGTCATGGTTCTCGTCATCAACGTGCTCAGCTCCATTGGTACTGACGGTTCAATTTCACATGACAATACCAGCTCGTCTGTACTGTCTACCATTAGTAAAGCCGCCACCCCAATATTTGCACCAATGGGTATTAAAGAAGATAACTGGCCTGCAGTATTAGGTATTATTTCTGGTGTGCTGGCTAAAGAAGTTGTGGTTGGAACGCTGGACGCGTTATATTCACAACTGGCTCGAGAAAATTCAGATTTTGTAGATGAAGAAGAACCTTTCGATTTCTGGCAGGCTATGGGCGATGCCGCTGCTACCGTCCCCGAAAATCTGGCAGCCGTTACAGATATGTTAGGTGACCCACTGCAGATGAATGTCGGTGATATTCAATCACTCGAAGCTGCAGCTGAAGCGCAGGAAGTCGATAACGCTACATTCGGCGTCATGACAAAACGCTTCGATGGACAGGTCGGTGCTTTTTCTTATTTACTCTTTGTTTTGTTGTACTTTCCCTGTGTGGCAGTGATCGGTGCGATTCGTCGTGAAGCAGGGACTTCATGGGCCGCATTTGTCGCTGCCTGGACAACTAGCATTGCCTATATAACGGCCAGTAGCTTCTATCAGATTGGAACGTTCTCCCAACACCCACTGTTTTCCAGTTTATGGTTAGCAGGCGTTGTGATAGTGTTTATTATATTGATATATGGCCTGAGGCAATGGGGCTTAAAAGAGACAAGCAGCCAGACAAAAAACGCTGAGCAAAGTGTCTAAACAAATTATGATTTTATCCGAAGTACGTGACTATCTAAAACAGCGTGGCCAGTGCACACTCAGTGATATTGCCCTGCACTTTGATACCGATGCGGATGCCGTTCGTGGCATGCTCGATGTGTGGGTACGTAAAGGTAAGGTAGAAAAACGTTCGGCTACAGCGTCTTGTGGTACCAGCTGCCAGTCATGCGACCCCGCTGCAACAGAAGTTTATATCTGGACTGAGCTAACAAAAAAAGATATCAACGTCGCCCTGCCCAGAAATTGTGACCATCATTAGGGTTGCCTTCTCGTTCTCACGCTCCTGTGTGGAAACAAAAGTTAACTAAATAGGAAGTCTTAACAGTTTTCGATTGCAGGCTCTTCAAGCGATTGCGATTTTAATTGCATAAACCTTAACGGTCTACCTAATAAAAAGCCCTGCAACTGATCACAACCGGCTTCACGCAAAAACCAATATTGTTCATTGGTTTCAACACCTTCAGCGACTGATTGCATACCCATATCTTTTATCATTCGAATCAATCCTATGATAATGACTTCACTTCGATCTGACTTTCCTATTTCATGAACAAATTGTTGACTAACTTTTACTGTAGTAACAGGAAGCTTTTGTAGATTTAACAGCGACGACTGTCGAGTTCCAAAATCATCCAGACCAAAAGTGGCACCGTAGTTTTTTAATGTATCGCAAAATGCAATAACTTTACGAATATCATGTACGCGCGTCGCTTCGGTTATTTCAAATTCAAAATCTAGTAGTGAAACATTATGCCTCTCACTAATTTCAATAATTTTTTGAGCGTAATAAATACTCTCACAGGTTAATACTGAAATATTAACGGCAAGTTTTACATTCGGATTAATGGTTTGCTGAAGCTGTATTAAATCTTTGCAACATTGTTCGAAAACCCAGAGATCCAGTGAAAAGATTAATCCATTTTCTTCAGCAGGCGAAATAAAAACCTCCGGATAAAACAAACCGACACCTGGCTCATACCACCGAACAAGCGCCTCCAATACATCGGCCTTGCCCGTTATAGCATCAAAACGAGGCTGATAATGAATACTTAACTCATCATTTTTGATTCCGTTTTGCAACTTGGAGACAAGCTGATTCTGCATTCCAACGGAGTTTATCCGTTCATTTGATACAGCGCGTTCTTTCTTAGAAAAACTATCATTTTCCATGAGTAACCTAAATTCACTGTTTATTACCACACATATTGCATCTTAAGTCTATTTAGAGCAACACTAATTGGACATATATACCTATGAAAATTAGAGTTATAGTGCAATAACCGTGTTTATTTAATATTCAATAATTTAAAATTACATTGTAGAAAGGGTCAAACTCTACTATAAAATAATAATAACACATCGAATTTATGTTGAATTTTCAACACTTTAGACACAACAAGTGGATACACTACTATTACAACAAAACTCATGAACATCAAAAACACTCTTGACGAAAATGAGACTATCAGCATTCCTGATATTTCCTCCGACTTATTACGCACCGTTTATTCGTCGCTCAAGCTCACGCTGACAGCCATACTGGTAAACAGCGCCATTATCAGCTTTATCCTGTGGGATGTAGTTGCACACGAAAACATACTTTTCTGGTTTTTTGCAGTAAATATTTTTTCAGTGGTTCGCATCGTCATCTACAAAAGTTTTAATGCACTCGATCCAGAACAAAAAATACCCGATTGCTGGCAGCCCATCACATTCATAACCAGTATTATTTCTGGTTCATTATGGGGCAGTACTGCTATATTTTTATTCCCTGCCAATGATATTGCTCATCAAGTATTTTTAGCATTTGTGCTTGCTGGTATGTGTGCGGGTGCAGTAACAACATTATCTCCGTTCAAATCTTCATCTTATTCATTTATTTTACTGACTTCGATTCCGCTGATTATTAGCTTCTTACTAGAAAGTTCAGAAATCGTTTTTTCCATGGCAATAATGTCACTTTTATTCACAGGCATGTTACTCATCACATCAAAGAATTTAAATCGCACCATTAGAGAGTCGTTAACAATACGACATCAACGTCTCATTGATGAAAAGACCATTCATTATCAGGCAAATTACGACATGCTAACTGACCTGCCTAATCGTCGGCTGCTAAGTGAGCGATTAAATCATGAAATAAAACGTGCAGGTCGCCACCATCATTTTGGCGCTGTTTTATTTTTAGATCTTGACCACTTTAAAACCATAAACGACTCTCTAGGGCATGCAATCGGTGATGAATTATTAAAACAGGTTGCACTACGTATAAAAAATAGAATCAGAAATGAAGACACTGTCGCAAGGTTAGGTGGTGATGAATTCATTATTCTTATCCCTGAAGCAAGTGATGAAATGACAACAGCTAGTAATAATGCTGAAAATATTGCTACTGAAATACTTCAGTTATTTCATGAAAAATTTAATATTAACGAGCACATAATACATACCTCCGTAAGTATCGGTATCTCACTTTTTCCACTAGGTGAAACCAGTTCAGATACTATTCTTCAAAAAGCAGACGTAGCCTTATACGAAGCAAAAGAAGCCGGCCGAAATACAGCGCGATTGTTTTATTCAGAAATGCAACAAGTCGTTAATAATCGACGCGCTATAGAAAAAGATTTGCATCAGGCAATCATTAATAATGAATTTGAATTAAATTACCAACCTCAGGTAGACATCAACCAGAACATTATCGCTTACGAAGCATTGCTACGATGGAATCATCCCGATAAAGGGCTTATTTCTCCCGAGACTTTCATCAACATAGCTGAAAAATGTGGTCTTATCGTACCTATCGGAGAGTGGGTATTAAAGACAGCGTGCCAGCAATTTGCAAACATTATCGAAATCAATAAAAATTTAAGAATATGTATCAATGTTAGCCCTAGACAATTTAATGACCATTTGTTTATAGAAAAAATACAAACGGTTATATCCGAAACAGGAATAAATCCCAACAATATACAATTAGAAATTACGGAAGGCATGGTATTAAAAGATATCGATGAGACCATTGATAAAATGAAATCACTAAAATTGATTGGTCTAAGTTTTGCTATCGATGATTTTGGTACCGGTTATTCGTCACTGACCTATTTAAAAAAATTGCCGATCGATATTCTGAAAATAGACAAATCGTTCGTACTCGAATCTGTTCATAATTCTAATGATGCGGCAATTGTAAAAACCATTATTGCTATGGCACAGAATATGGATATCGACATTCTTGCTGAAGGTGTTGAAACACAACAAATAATGGATTTTCTAAAAGAAATAGACTGCGAAATGTTTCAAGGCTATTTATTTGGCAGGCCTGTCAAGATAGATCAAATTACTTCTTTTTATGACACGTACAAACAAAAAAACCTTCCCTAAGGAAGGTTTTTTAAACGCGTAGAGATAAGAAATTCCTTTCTCTTCGAATTAACATCACCCGTTCAAACTATATTTGACGTCGGCTACCATCAACTTTAATTTCAATACGACGATTTTTTGCACGACCTTTTCGTGTACTATTATCAGCAATAGGAGTCGACTCACCATAGCCTACCGTTGATATCTTATCCGGGTTAGCCCCATTAGCAACTAATTCAGTCTTTACAGCTTCAGCACGTTTTTCAGAAAGCTGCTGATTGAAAGATGCCGCACCAGTATCGTCAGTGTAACCTTCAATGATTACAGATTTAACATCTTCACCTTTAAACTGATTCATCAATTCTACTACGGCGGCTTTACCTTCTGCACTTAGGGTGCTTCCACCTGATTTAAAAGTAGCACCTGACGACAAACTAAGTTCTGTATATGCAGGCGCTGCAGCGATTGCAGCCACAGGTGTAGCTTCTTCTGATTTCACTATGCTAGGTTTTTCAACAACTGTCTTATCAGCCACCGGTGCAGGCGCAAGTTTGCTTTCAGCATTGGTATCCACACCACCCTCGCAACCTGAAATAGCCGCTTCTGGCGTCCATAGAATAGTACGCACACAATGTCCGTTACGATCACGTGCGTAACCACCATCTCGACCCAACCAGTATTCTTTATCTGCGATTGCCTGCATTGAAGTTGCACATAAAACCAATGCGCTAAGTACTCTTATTTTTGTTTTCATTTTTTTACCTTTTAATATTTAATTTAGTGTGTCACTCATGACTACATTACTGCTCGATAAAAACCAAGCCATGCCATACAAAAAAACTATAATTTAATTAAAACATAGATATTGAATTTTAATAAATCTGTAACAATAATTAACATTTCGTTACACATTAGTATATTGGCAACCATTGAGAAGTAGCTATGATGTGATGTTTTTTTATTTTATGCGTATTCTTTCTATTAAACCTTTATCAAAATCATCTTGCTTAATCACAAACATCACATATGAAGGAAAATTCATATCAATACATGTAATAAACAACGCGTACATTATACGTTTCTTATGCTGCAATAACGAGAAAAAATATATGACACCTTGTCATACGGTTGTATATTTAGCACTACGAACGTAGCAATATTAACCAGATTCACTTTAACCCAATAAAGCTTTTAAACCATCAAGATGCGCTTTACCTTTATCTTGTGTTGTTTTTTCTTTCGACGCTTTGCCACCTAACCATTCAATTTCATCTTCAGGTAACTCATCAAGAAAACGACTCGGTTCACATATGATTTTTTCACCGTAACGTTTTCGCATTCTCGCCATAGTAATGGTTAAACTTCTTTCTGCTCGCGTTATCCCAACATAAGCGAGCCGACGCTCTTCTTCGATGTTATCTTCCTGAATGCTGGTTGCATGTGGGATAAGTTCTTCTTCAAAACCCACTAAGAACACATGAGGAAACTCCAGTCCTTTTGCTGCATGCAAGGTCATCAATTGCACGGCATCAATATCCTTATCATCTTCATTACGCTGCAGTATATCCATTAGCGACAGTTGAGCCATTAACTCAGCAACACTGGCATCGCTATCTTTTTTCTGCAAACGCGCTAACCAGTCCATAAGTTCGATGACATTTTTCCATCGTCGTTCAGCTGTTTCAATGTCTTTACTCTGTTCACGCAACCAACTTTCATAATTGATATCATCAAGAAGTTGTTGCGTAATAACTGTGGCAGCTTCATCTTCAGCGCGATGAGCCAGTCGCAACAACCAATCGGCGAATATCGTTAAATTTTTGTAAGCACTTTTTGAAATTTTTGATTCCAGACCAACTTCGCCACAGGCGGTTAACATACTCACTTCACGCTTAGTCGCATACTTACCCAATTTTTCCAACGTTGCTGCACCAATACTACGACGCGGGGTATTAATAACACGAAGAAAAGCCGCGTCATCATCGGGATTAACCAGTAAACGCAGATAAGCCACAATATCTTTTATTTCCGTTCGTTCAAAAAATGAAATACCACCACTGACAACGTAAGGAATATGCATGCCACGAAGATAGGTTTCGAATACGCGCGCCTGAAAATTACCACGATATAAAATGGCGTAGTCTTTATACTTCGTCAAATTTTGGATCTTGTGCGATTGCAGCTCCATGCAAACCCGTTCACCCTCGTCTTCTTCACTATGGCATTGAATAAGACGAACGCCATCGCCCATACCGAGATCACTCCACAGTTTTTTCTCATAAACATGGGGATTATTTTTTATCAACTCATTCGCTAATTTTAAAATACGTCGAGTTGAACGATAGTTCTGTTCTAGTTTGATAACTTTTAAATCTGGGAAATCTTTTTCTAATTGAACCAGGTTTTCTGGTTTCGCGCCACGCCATGCATAGATAGATTGATCATCATCACCCACCGCAGTTAAACACTGGCGCTTTTCGGCCAGCAGTTTTACCATCTCATACTGCATGGCATTTGTGTCTTGATATTCATCCACTAACAGGTAATGAATTTTATTCTGCCACCGCTCCAAAATATCCTTACGTGTTTTAAATAAGTATGCTGTCTGTAAAATAAGGTCGTCCAGATCAAAAGCATTATAGGCATGTAGTTGACGTTGGTACTGACCGTATAATTTAGCAATACCCAACTGCCTGTCATCTTCTGCAACACGGTGAGCCTGATCTGGCATGATGCCATCATTTTTCCACTGTGAAATCTGCCAGTGCGCTGACTCAGCCGCATCCAGACCTCGCTCGCCCGTGACTTTGAGTAATTCTGATAAAACCGTTATACAGTCAGCTGTCGCAAATACTGAAAAGCCGGATTTATAATCGAGTGCAGCATATTCTTTTTGCAGAATATTTAATGCAAGGCGGTGAAATGTCGATACACGCAAACCACGACTGGCTTTTCCGCCCGTCAATTTTTTAACTCGGCTTTTCATTTCCTGTGCAGACTTATTGGTAAAGGTAACCGCGGCAATACGCGACGGCGAGATTCCACATTCACCGATTAGATAGGCGATTTTTTCTGTTATAACACGTGTCTTACCACTACCGGCACCGGCAAGTACCAGCATCGGACCGCTTATGGTTCGTGCTGCCTGCTTTTGCTGGGGGTTCAATCCGGGTTTATTTTCTGCTGAATGTTGTGAAGGCATCGTTGTGAAATCGTGTAACTAGCCATGTATTCTACGCGATAGTTTTTGTACTTTGTTCACTAAAAAGAATATTTTCAAAAGTAATTTAGCAATGTGTTACATCAGAAATAATATAAACGATTGATATATTTTGTAACAGATTGTTTCCACGTGATAGGACTGGAAATTCTACTTCCACACCCTTAATATACGTACTATTCTCATTCTAATCGTTCAGGCACGGATTAAATACATGAACATTCACTCAATAAGGCTAGCCCTGCTTTTTTTCACACTCACACTTGTCAGTTGTGCTGAATTAACCAAACGTGCGGACACCATCAAACCCACAGCAAAAATCACTGGGACAAGACTTGCCAATATTACTTTTGAACAGGTCGATCTCATCTTTGACCTGGCAATCGAAAATAAAAATCCTGTTTCGTTAAAACTAGCTGGACTGGAATACGATCTAAAAGTCGAAAATCAATCTCTGGTCAGTGGCACGGCGGCGAAGGCAATAAAAATCAAAGCGAATTCAACCAGCTCCGTGCAGCTCCCTATTACACTTAAATTTGAAGATTTAAAAAACTTACCGGGTGAGTTATGGAGTAAAGACAAAATTGTATATCAACTGAAATCAAAATTTAATATTAATTTACCAGTAATCGGTAACTACGCTATCCCCGTTACCAAGAAGGGTGAAATCCCTGTTCCTAAAGTACCGGAAATATCTATTAGAGATGTAAAAGTTAAAAGCATCAGTTTCATTTCCGCAGAACTGGTCGCCCGAATCGAAGTGAATAACCCAAATGATTTTGATATGGGTGTTAGCAATTTAAACTATGTACTAAATATTAATCAACAAAACTGGGGACAGGGAGAAATAAAAAACACCATCAACATCCCTAAAAAAGGCAAGGGCATTGTAGAGATTCCGTTAAAACTTAACCTGCTTAGTGCCGGAAAATCAGCATACGACGTGGTAACAAATAAGAAACCGGTTGAATACCAGTTAAAAGGCAATGCAACGATTAATACCGCATTGGAATTACTAAAAACTTATAACATGCCATTGGACGTTTCCGGTAAGGCATCCTTCCAATAATTTATTGATATCAATAAAAAAGCCCATACTCGACTTTCATCGAGTATGGGCTTTTGGTTTAGATAAACTTAGTTATCAAGCCTTACTTTTCAAATAAAATAAAATTGCCAGTGTTGTAGAGGTTAGGGTCAGGAAAAGGATTGCCATTCGCAGGATTAGTGTCGCCCGCATCTCTGTGGTTATACACCATACCAATACCAATCACCTTATCGTTAAACTTCATCGCCGCCATAATCACACGACCACCATCGGTTAAGTTATCAAATTTAAATAATCCAGGAATATCATTTGGCGTTGCATAAGTCATTGATAGCGTAGATGCATCATATGTAGCCGGCACCGCAGTAAAATCAGGATAAGCAGGATTCGTCATGCTATCCGCTGTATCCAGTTGCATGATACTCAGGTTTTCTACAACACCATCAATCGTTGCTGCAATCGTCACTTCGCCTCCAGTTAATACGCCGGATGTTGCACTAATCGGCTCTGGACCCGAGTCATCCGGAAAAACGATACCACCAAAACTCTTATTCGCAAAATCATCTAAGCTGGCAGCATTACTGGTTTTAAATGAGACGATACCGCCTTGCCCTGCTGGAAAACCCAGTACGAACAAACCACTATTAGTCATCATCGAACGAATAGACTCACCACCACCGATTGATCGAGTTCTTACGCCATCGACACAACCTTGATCAGCCAGTACTTCATTTTCAGTCCCTGTCCGATAAACAACATCAGGAGTAGCAGTCGCTATCGCTGAGTTAAAACCAAAATCAGAATGCAAAATATCGACAAAATTGTCATCAGAACGATACATACCAAAGTTTTCATCAAGACCTAAACCGGTACGCATAAATGTGTAATCACCGCTTACATCATCAGTACAGGCATCATCATTTTTTGCAAAACCAACATGAAGTTGTTCATCATCAAACTCGCCATCAGTATGGATAAATAGTGCTACGCCCGGTACATCCATCATATCGAAATCACCCGTAGGTGTATCGGTACAGACGGCCGTGCCATCAGTACAGCTTCCCGTATCAATCGAACAACTACGCACACCACTGTCAGCTGCATCGCCACAAGTTGCGGTTACATCATAGCTGTATTCAATGTCACCATTGTCGGCAACCACATTCCAGGTCGCTGTCAGACTACTACCTACTATGGTCCACTCAGAGTAATCACCTTTAGAACTGGTCGTTGAATAGGTAAAACTATCCTCAGTTGTTGATGAGCCATCGCCCGAGCTACTACAGCCACTGGTAATGACTGCTACTAATGCCACTGAAATCGCGGTTAATTTAAAGTTTACGTTTTTCATATTGTCTTCCTTTTATCGTTATATTCATCATCCCGTAATCAATCACGGGGTTTCATCATTGTTTTTGTGTCGGAGTATCGACCAATAATAGGACAAAAAATGTGATGTGCTTACCACTTCTTAATAATCTGAAGTGATCCTTTGTCAAAATGTGAATTCATGCAAATAAATTTTCCCTCTCAATCGACAAAACCATCCCATTTCTTTAATCCACAGTTATAATGAATCCATGCAAATAAATACCAAAACAGGCTTATTAAACGAATGCCGGCAGTGCCCATCGCCCAATAAGGATGAACGCCCGAACGGGACAAACATCAACTTAGTTGTGGTGCACTCTATCAGCTTGCCGCCAGGGCAATATGGTGGCGATGAAATCGAACAGTTTTTTCAAAACAGGTTAGATAAAGATGCCCATCCATATTTTGAAGAGATACATGAACTACAGGTTTCATCACACGCACTAATCAAACGAGGTGGTGAAGTTGTACAGTTTGTTCCCTTCCATGAACGCGCATGGCATGCAGGGAAATCAAGTTATTGCGGTCGCGAACGATGTAATGACTTTTCAATAGGCATTGAACTGGAAGGAACCGATATCAGCCCTTTTGAAGATGAGCAATACAAGCAACTGTCTCGCCTCATCTCGGCATTAAAAATCGCCTACCCAGAGATCTCTGATAACATTACCGGACACAGCGATATTTCACCAGGTAGAAAGCAGGATCCGGGCTCAGGATTTGACTGGAACCGACTAAAAAATCAGCTTTAAAAACCTTTTGAGTCGCCCGTAAAAAAAGCTTTTCAGTGATAAACAGCTATAGTTATAGTTATACCATCGAGGTTCCCTAGAATAAAAACAATAAATTATGGCGCTAATATCAATTATTCTCGGACTATTTCTTGATCGTACATTCTGTCATTTGCACGATCTGCGAGATATGACATGGTTTGAATTTTACACGCAGTCAGTGCTTCGATTTACCGGTAAACGTGTGCCACCATTACAGTTTATTTTCATCCTTTCCTTACCTATTTTATTTTTACTAAGTATCCAGATATTTCTATACGATTTTCTATTTAATCTACCCGGCTTTATTTTTGGTATCGCTGTCTTTATATACTGCTTAGGGCCTGCTTGCCTAAGCTCAGATATAGAAGCTTATATTCACGCTAGAACATTAGGTGATGACGACGAAGCTTTACACTATGCTGGAACTATTACCAATACCGCTGCATCAACATCACCAGACCAACAAACCAGTGATGTTACACGTGCGATATTATCCATTGCCAATGAGCGTATTTTTTCTGTCATCTTCTGGTTCGTTATTCTGGGCCCTTTCGGCGCCATGCTATATCGATTGATATCTGAGCTAAGCAAACAAGCCGAATACGATGACCTGGCTGAATTTTCAGAATTCATTCATTCTTTAATGGCATGGTTTCCTGCACGTATGCTCGCTGCAGGTTATGCACTCACCGGTAATTTTGATGGTGCATACCGTGCCTATAAAGACCGAGCGATAAGTTCGGATTATTCACATAGCAACCATGAGGTTTTGGTTTCAACTGGTTTGGGCGCAATGCGAAACTTGGAAGAAGAAAGCGAACTCACTAGTATTTACGCGGCACAGGCGCTCGTCATGCGTGCAGTTATCGTCTGGATAGGTATACTTGCGGTAATGACATTGGGTGGTATTTTTAACTAATGACGACATATATCGATGTAATTAGACACGGTGAACCTGTTGGCGGTAGACGCTATCGAGGCTACAGCATTGATGATCCACTCACGGAAAAAGGCTGGTCACAGATGCGATCCGCTGTTCCTGAATCGCCTAAATGGCAACACATTATATCTTCACCATTAAAACGTTGCCTGACGTTCAGTGAAGAGTTGGCAAATGATCTACAGATTCCGTTTACCGTTGAAGACAATGTCAAAGAAATTGGATTTGGTGAATGGGAAGGTAAAACACCTGAAGACATTCTCGCACAGGACAGCGAAGCCCTGAGTCATTTTTATGCAGATCCAGTGCACAACCGCCCCAGCGGTGCCGAACCACTCGATACTTTTTCAGAACGCGTGTGGAATGCATATCTCGATATTTTGAATACCCACAAAGACAAACACATACTCATCGTGGCACATGCCGGCGTTGCACGCGCAATCACGGCTAACATTTTAAAAATGTCACTGGATGATGTTTATAGTCGTCTGAAAATTGAATACGGTGCAATTATCCATAGTGCAGTAGAAGATAATTTACCACCTAAACTGCTTATCCAAAGACCAAAATAAATGGCAGAAATTAAACATTACCGTCGTTCCAGCATATTTTCAGTCGAAATAACGGTAATGTAAAACCTGATTCCTTTTCGTTCCTACGCATGAGCATGGAAACGAAAATAACTTAGTATTAGCGTTAAGTAGAATACCGGCTAAAAATATGCTGGTATAACAAAAATATTTTCAGTGCCACTTAAGTTTTTACAAATATCTTCGATATATTTAAATAATCATAAAATTACGAGAAAACCCATGGACAAACCCGTACTCGATACCTATCAAAAGGCCCTGGCCTTCAATATGGACAAAGGCATCTACGGAACCATTGCAGAAATAGGCGCTGGCCAAGAAACGGTTCGCTGGTTTTTTAAGGTCGGTGGTGCAGCCGGTTCTATCGCAAAAGCCATGTCTGCTTATGACATGAATTTCAGTGATTCTATTTATGGTAGTTGTAAACGTTATGTTAGCCGTGAACGTTTACACTCTATGCTAGAAACCGAATACAATCTTCTACATAAAAGACTAGGTGAAGATAGAGGTTCTGAATGCACGTTTTTTGCCTTTGCCAATACCGTCACCACTTTCAATCATGCCCAGCAACAGGCAGGGCATGGCTGGTTAGGTATTCAATTTCAAACGCAGCCACACGAAACCGTTTCAGAAATTCATCTACACGTTGCACTGAAAGGAAAATCCAGTACGCAAGATCAGAAAACCTTAGGCATTCTTGGTGTCAACCTGATTTACGGCGCACACTACCAACATCAGGAGCCTGTTACCTTACTCACATCACTGATGAAAAACCTGTCCCGTGACCAGCTCGAAATCGATATGGTCGATTTTAATGGCCCCGCATTCAAACAGGTTGATAATCGTCTAATGGCGTTACAACTAGTGCAACTTGGCTTGACGCACGCAACCATGTTTCAGGCAGATGGTAAACTCGTTCAGCCGTCCGAAGCGCTTTATAAAAAAGCGGTACTAATCGAACGCAGTCGTTTTCGACCACCAACAAAATTAAATATAAACTTACTCGACTGTGCTTACGATGCATTTTGCAAAGAAACCGATGTAGACTGTGAAGATGTCATTGTACTCAGTGAGATGACGATTCAAAATCTTTCTGATGGCAGCGACATTAATGTCGAAGATTTTCTACAACGGATTGATATCCTGTGCGCGTTGGGTAAAAACGTCATGATTTCAAATTACGCTGAATTTTATCGGCTGGCACAGTATCTCTTCGAACTAACAAACAAACCCGTTGCTATTGCTCTTGGCGTGCCAACACTACGTCAAATATTCGATGAAAAATATTATGATCATTTAGAGGGTGGAATATTGGAAGCTTTTGGTCGATTATTCCGTAACGATATGCGTTTATACGCCTGCCCGGAAATAGCAGACGATGGTAATTTAACCATGGTGCAGGACTTAAAAGTACAGAAACACTTGCAACATTTATACAGCCATTTATTAGAGAATGGTTTTATTCGTAATTTAGATACGGTTGATAAAGACCATCTGTCAATACATGCTGATGTAGTATTGAAAAAAATTCGTGATGGTGATGACAGCTGGCAGACATTAGTGCCACAGGATGTGGTGAATATAATTAATGAGAGAGGCTTGTTTCAATAAAAGAATTTACAAACAGTATTTATCACCCTAATTTCTTTATCATAATTAACATTCATTATATTAAAATAAAAAGGATTTCACTGCAGAGACGCGGTGCACAGGGGCAAGCTGATTATTGTGGAGTGCTCAAACAATGTAGATGTGAATGTTTTCTCGATGCCTCCGCGTCTCTGTGGCTCAAGCTTTTAATTTTTTAACAAACACTCTGCCAGCCTCAAGATCTAGTAACCATTGCTTCCGCTCCAGACCACCACCATAACCAACCAACTTGCCATTTGAACCAATCACCCGATGACACGGAATCAAAATATTAATTCGATTCTTACCATTGGTACTAGCAACGGCACGAACTGCTTTTACATTACCGATGGCTTCGGCCTGCTGTTTGTAAGATTGTGTATTACCATATGGAATATTTTGCAAAGCATTCCACACACTCATTTGAAAATCGGTACCTGACGCATGTACCGGAACAGTGAAAATTGATCTATTACCGATAAAGTATTCTTCCAACTCTTTTTGTAGTGCAGCCAGGTGTTTGTTTTTGCCGGGCAGGATTTTGGTATTAAACTCTTTAGCTAAGTATTTAAATTCATCTTCTAGTATATTTCTATCCATGTAATCCACTAAACAGATACCTTGGGCAGTCGCGCAGGCGACCATTGGGCCAACCGGGCTGTCGAAGTGGATGATATTTAGTGTGTTTTTATTCATGGGTGAATATATCTTAACGCTATCTGTCATTTTTTGCGATATACCGTACATCCTGTACATATTCGCACCGCCCTCCCTGGCTCCTTGCGATATACCGTACATCCTGTACATATTCGCACCGCCCTCCCTGGCTCCTTGCGATATACCGTACATCCTGTACATAAAAAAAGGCAGAACCGTTAGGTTCTGCCTTCTTCGCTCAACGCTGTTAAGCGTGAGACTGATGTATCAGTTCAAAATTAAACTGCTACGATGTTCTCAGCTTGAGGACCTTTCTGACCTTGAGTAATTGTAAACTCAACTTTTTGACCTTCAGTCAGAGTTTTAAAACCTGAACCAGTAATAGCACTAAAGTGTGCGAAAACGTCTGGACCAGATTCTTGCTCGATAAAACCAAAACCTTTAGATTCGTTGAACCATTTAACGGTGCCTGTAGTTGTAGACATATTGTATATTCCTAAATAATTAATGAGTAATTGAAACTCCTTTTACAGAGTTATTTGGCTAGAAGTTTGCTATTACTTACAAAGATCAGGACGGTGCACTATAGATAAATCTAAAGCAAAACATCGAAATGGTATTACATAAATATAAGTCGTACTTTCAAGCTAACTGAATTATATACAATTCTTGATAGTAGTCAACGAATTGCTCCTTTTAATTCAAGTACATAACGTTATGAATTAAAAGCAAATCGCGTGCTAAAACATACTTATCCTTGCCACATACACCTGTGCTTATGCATGTTTACTCAAAAAACTATCTAAATGATTTGCAAAGGCTTTTCGGTCACCCTGGTTCAAAGCCGGTGACCCGCCCGTATCCACCCCGCTGGAACGCAGTGATGCCATGAAATCACGCATATTAAGGCGAGCTCGAATATTGTCCGTTGTGTACAATTCACCACGTGGACTCAATGCGACACCGCCTTTTTCGATTACATCGGCTGCTAATGGAATATCACTGGTTATCACCAGATCGCCCGCAATAAGTCGTTTAACAATTTCATTATCTGCCACATCAAACCCCTGTGCAACCTGAATTGCCTTGATGAATCGTGATTTTGGTATATTCATCTGCTGATTGGCAATCAGTGTCAACTGCACCTGAGTGCGCTCAGCTGCTCTGAATAAAATTTCTTTTATCACCACCGGGCAAGCATCGGCATCGATCCAGATTTGCATAGTTACATCTCAATTTAAGTCATTTTCAGGGAATAAAAACGCCAGCATTTATGTTATACATTTATGAAAAAGTACTATGTAGGTGTGAATTTATTCGCACAACAGTGCCAATGTACACGCGCCTTGTGCGAATAAATGCATACCTACACTGGGCAAAAAACCTAACTATTTCAACTAGACACTACAGTGCAGCAATCCTCTGCAATGTAGCCAATTCTAATCCATTCTCACCCGCCAAAGCCATTGCCCGCTGTAACCGTCCGGGCGCACTACGCCCCATACACATATGCACCGGATCACCGTTGAATGCCTCAACCATGCCCTCTATCAACACATCATTATCCAGTGACTGAGCCGTTAAACTTTCCTGTAAACACACTATTTCACCAGCCACATCACAAGCCAGCTGATTATGCTCAGCCCATAACTGTTCCACATTGCCACCCACATCTAGTCCGGCAATATTCGTGGTCAGGATATATACATTTTTCAATACCAACTCATGCAACAGCGCAGTTTTGTCTGCTAGCACTCTCGCTGCGATATCAATCGAAGCCAACGCATCCACAACTTGTTGTGCATGTTTACCATAAACAGGTGATGGAATAATAACCTTCGAATCCTGTCCTTTTTTCTTCTCGAACCAGACTGAAATTACCGTAGGGTCTAGTGAATATTGCTGCCAGTCCCGGGGTAATAACTCATTTTGCAGTAAAACCAGTCTATCTTTCCAGACGTCAGGCACCTGCTTTAACTGCGCATGCAAATCAGCCTCACCAACAGCGATTAACACCAACTCAGGATCGGGAGCTGCCTCAGCAACAGCAGACATCGTCATATTTCGCACAACCGGGTGAACGGAATAGCCCGAACGTAAAAAACCACGAGCAAACACGCTGCCCATTTCTCCCAAACCAACAACGACAACCGATTTATTCATACTCTTAGCTTCATAGGTTACAATGATGGAATTATACAATAACTATAAGAGCAGCATTTCGTGGATCGTCTTTCTCAACTTAAACAATGGCTGGAAAGCCTTGCTGAAAACACCTACACCAACCTGCAACCTGCTTCAGCTGATGCCAGCTTCAGGCAATATTTTCGGGTAACGAACAAAAATGATAATAAAACTTATATCATCATGGATGCACCACCGGAAAAAGAAGACAGTCGGCCTTTTATGTTGGTGACAAACCTTATTCGTCGAGTAGAAGTCAACGCACCCAACATCATCGCCGTCGATGTCAAACAGGGGTTTTTGTTACTGGACGATCTTGGCAATCGACCTTACCTTGATGAATTAAATGACGATAGCGCAGAAAAATTATATATCGATGCCATCGAAGCATTGCTGAAATTGCAAAACATCGACGGTGTGTTACCGGCCTATGATGCTCAGTTATTACAAACTGAAATGGATTTATTCGAAACCTGGTATCTAAATCGCCACCTCGATACCGAACTGAATAAAGCACAGAAAGCCGTACTCAATAACATATTCAAACTATTAATAAAAAATGCCGAAGAACAACCACAAGTATTTGTACACCGCGATTATCATTCACGCAACCTGATGATTACAGATGATAATAATCCTGGCGTCATCGATTATCAGGATGCAGTATTCGGCCCTATTTCCTACGACCTGGTCTCACTGTTTAAAGACTGTTATATCGAATGGCCGAGAGAGAAAATAGAACACTGGTTAGATCATTATCTCGCACGCCTAACCCCCCATCGCTTTATCGAAAAACGCACACTGGTTCGCTGGTTTGACCTTATGGGTGTACAACGTCACTTAAAAGTACTCGGCATCTTTGCTCGATTAAATTATCGTGATGGAAAAGCGCAGTACCTTGACGACTTACCATTAACCCTCAAATACATCATAGATGCCTGTAACCGATACGACGAACTGAAACCGCTAAAGCTGTTACTCGAAGACACCATCTCACAATCAAAAAACAGCAGTACAATCGCATGAAAGCCATGATACTCGCCGCCGGTCGGGGTGAGCGACTACGACCACTAACGGATACCACACCCAAGCCTTTGGTTAAAGTCGCTGGTAGGTCATTAATTGAATATCATCTAAACAATCTTGCGAAAGCAGGTATTACAGAAATCATTATCAATACCGCATGGCTTGCAGAAAAAATTCACCAGAAACTAGGTGACGGATCAAAATATAACGTTACCATTCAATACTCAAATGAAGACAAAGCCCTGGAAACAGCTGGCGGCATTATTAAAGCATTACCTTTATTAGGTAACGAACCGTTTCTTGTTGTAAATGGTGACATTTGGTGTGATTATGATTTTTCTGAATTATCTAAACTGAACGACGGAATGCAGGCACATTTAATTCTCATAGAAAATCCTCCACATAATAAAAAAGGTGATTTTGCATTAAGCGAAAATTTAATTAAAAACACTTCGAAAAAAATGTATACATTTTCTGGAATCGGACTTTATAGCATTGATTTTTTTTCCGGTCAAAAACAAGGTGCTGCCCCACTCGCTCCTATAATCAGGAACAAATGCGAAAATAATTTTGTTTCAGGTGAAATTTATAATGGCAGATGGACAGACGTTGGCACAATAGAAAGGTTACAAAAATTGGAAAAACAGTTAACCTAGCTTTAACTATTCACCACTACCAATAGAAAAAACTATAAATTTCTGCTGAGAGTATTAAGTCAACCAATAATAAATCTTTTAATAACACAGAGCTAAAGCGCACCAAAAACCACTCGTATTGCGTCATCATTTTTGAATGCGTCAGTACAACTGAATGCTTAAACCAACTAGCGGCTGCTACTTGCCTGTTTTGTAAAACACTCTGAAAGCGCGACGATCTTTGATGGCACCACATATTTGTGCGGCGTGTAACCTGGTAGCATTGACCTAACTTGCATACCAAGTTGACTAATCATTATCATAATCTTTTGCTTTGTTGTAATGCGACATCGCTTATTACCAAGTCTTACTTCATCAGCGCTCGACATAATGTTCATACAGTCTGACATAAAGTGAAACATATGCTGTTGAGCAAGCCGACACATTCGTGCTCTATAAAAATACCCGCCATAAAGGTGTTGATAAACATCAAAAGCAACATTACGATGCTCGACTTCTTCAAGCAGATGCCACTTAAATAGTTCACCGAAAGCACGATCTGTTCGACGATGGTCATACAGCCCACTAACAAGTACCTGTAATGCAAACTGTGTTGTGTACGATTCAAAACCCTGAATATACGCAATACGAAACTGATCAGACTGGTCGCTTAAGTAACTTTCGAAGTCCTTTTCAATATGACCTAGCAGCTCGGCAAGACCGGGATAATCCTGCGCCAAAATCAGGGTATTGAATTCAACATGCTTTTGATAATGTTGCGCTTCCTGACGCCACAAGCGGTCAGCTTGCTCACGTAAAGTTTCATCTTTAATTTGATCAATAACCTTACGCAACGATTTAACAAAGAACGGTTCAAGGTAGGCCGAATACAAACCGAGGGCAGTATGTCCATACGACAGTGCTGAATTGCCGGCAATATACAAAGGTTGAAAGTCTTTCACCTCTGGTATATCAAATGCCATCTTTCTAACTACAATTGATTGAACAGCCACTTATTTAATTCCTTCGCACATATAGTTTTACTACTTCTCTACTCAAAATGAATCAATCACCGATCAATAACATCCGAGAGCACTGAAACCCAGTTACCTTCAGTGTAAAAAAGATACG
>UOFE01000019.1_pt1 | contig 18165 bp, 12 predicted proteins | sample 1988381 | NCBI WGS metagenome assembly UOFE01 (sample SAMEA4712194, study PRJEB27164) | hydrothermal vent metagenome | biome: marine basaltic hydrothermal vent biome; feature: marine hydrothermal vent; material: mineral | place: Pacific Ocean | collected 2011-06-14/2011-07-23 | depth 1689 m
GCAGATGCAAATGAATTTTCGAAAGGGGATGAATGCTCGCACCATTTGAGGAAAGCGTTAGAAATACTGGATTATGAAAATTTGTACCAACATGTGAAATTACAGTCACTAATTGAGTATTTAAAAATAAATCCGCTAATTTTGTAGCACATAACTACAAATAGGTATCCTATTTGACGTGTTTAATTACGTCAATATCATACGCATACTGTTAGTTTTTACAATAAAAACAAATATATAACGATAATTTTATAAAAATATTCCAAGTGCAGCTCCTGCACTTGGAATTTACAGTGTTTTTTGAGCTTGTCTCTAAACTTATACAGTTTTCGTTACGAGGGTGGGGCCATAAGCAGTGACTTTCAAGTTACACTGGTAAACAAGAAAAGCAAATATCATCCAAGCTAAGATTGCTAACTTAACTGGTAAGAGTTAATCAACAACGGCTGAATACCGTGTGATGCGTGGCTTTTCTCTCTCAATGAAGTTGTTAACCAAGAGTTGGCAATGCCGAGAAGGGAAATAAATGGTGGGCCTGGAAGGACTCGAACCTTCGACCTGCCGATTATGAGTCGGATGCTCTAACCAGCTGAGCTACAGGCCCTTTATTTAAGGGTGTGTCTAAATTGTTGTGTGGTTTGTGACTAGTCAGGCAAAAAAATCGCCGGCTAGGAACCGGCGATATTCTATAAGGCTTTTACTGCTGTGTCAGCACTTATCTTTGCATTTAGTCTTCGTCATCACCAAGGAAACTGCGTAAATTTTCTGCGCGGCTTGGGTGGCGAAGTTTGCGTAGTGCCTTGGCTTCGATTTGGCGGATACGTTCACGGGTTACATCGAACTGTTTGCCGACTTCTTCCAATGTGTGGTCGGTGTTCATGTCGATACCAAAACGCATGCACAAAACTTTAGCTTCGCGAGCCGTTAGTGTAGTGAGTATGTCGCGGGTTGATTCGCGCAGTGATTCACCGGTTGCTGATTCCATTGGTGCCATAATGTTGAGGTCCTCGATGAAGTCGCCCAGATGTGAATCTTCGTCATCACCGATAGGGGTTTCCATTGAAATGGGTTCTTTGGCAATCTTGAGAACTTTGCGAACTTTATCTTCAGGCATTTCCATTTTTTCAGCCAGTTCTTCCGGTGTTGGTTCGCGGCCCATTTCCTGAAGCATCTGGCGGAAGATGCGATTGAGTTTGTTGATGGTTTCAATCATGTGAACCGGAATACGGATGGTACGTGCCTGGTCAGCAATCGAACGTGTGATTGCCTGACGAATCCACCATGTTGCATAGGTTGAGAATTTATAACCACGGCGGTATTCAAATTTATCGACTGCTTTCATCAAACCGATGTTGCCTTCCTGAATAAGGTCGAGGAATTGTAAACCACGGTTGGTATATTTTTTCGCGATGGAGATAACCAGGCGTAAGTTGGCTTCGACCATTTCTTTTTTGGCGCGACGTGCTTTCGCTTCACCGATAGACATCTTACGATTAATTTCTTTGATGTCTGAGATGGTCAGGCCAAATTCTGTTTCAATGACAGCTAGCTTCTGCTGTGTAATTTTAATGTCGGGCGCCAGCTCCAGTAATTTTTCTGAATACTCGTGACCTTTGCAATATTTATCAACCCATTTTGTGTTGACTTCATTTTGTGGAAAAGTGGTAATCATAATCTTGCGAGGCATGTGTGCCTTGTTTACGGCCAGTGCAAGAATGTGGCGCTCAAGTTGGCGTACGCGATTAATGGTGTGGTGTAAATCAATCGTTAAGCGAGTAACCAGCGCTGGTGTGTATTTGAATTCCAGAAAAGCGGCTGACATTGCGGCACGTGCTTTTGAAATGTCTTCCGGTTTGCTGTCGGACTTCTCGATAATGTTCAGGCAGCGGGTGTGTGCACGTTTGACCTTTGAAAAGATTTTTTTAACTTTATCGATGTCCGGTCCGGCATCGTTTACTTCTTCTTTTATAACAGGTTTGCCGGCAGCTGCCATCTCTGCTTCTTTGGCTGCGCGTGCCAGTGCTTCTTCGGCAAGGCGGTCAAGTTCTTCGTCGCTCTTATGAAAATCAACGATGAGTTCGTTCAGGCGGTTTTCACCTGCCTGTACTTTTTCCCAGAGATCAATGGCCTTCTGAACGGTTTGCGGGTTGGTTGCCAGTGCGTGTAGAACCTGTTTCAGACCTTCTTCGATACGTTTAGCAATTTCGATTTCGCCTTCACGGGTAAGCAGTTCTACGCTGCCCATTTCACGCATGTACATACGTACTGGATCGGTTGTGCGGCCTAGCTCGGTTTCGATTGAAGCAAGGACTGCAACGGCTTCTTCCGTGGTCTCGTCATCGGTTTCGCTTACTGAAGAGTCAGTGAGTACCATTGATTCAGCTTCGGGGGCGGTTTCCAGCACCTGAATACCCATGTCGTTAATGGTATTGATGATATCTTCAATTTGAGACGGGTCAACAATGCCTTCAGGCAGGTGGTCATTCACTTCTGCATAAGTGAGATAATTTTGCTCTTTTCCTTTCGCAATGAGTACTTTAAGACGTGATTGCTTGTCTTGTTCCTGTAGAGGAGATGCCATAGAATTACCCATAAAATTTACGTGCCAAAATTAACAGTTTAAATATTTGTGTTCGGTGTTTGTATCTTTGTTTATAACCTTGCGTCCGGGATTAATTATCTTGTCTAAGTGGAAAATTAATATCGGGCGGAATCCACCATTTTACCAGTGAATGGCGGTTAATTCTACATTTTCAAGGGTTAATGTAAGTTATATGTAGCTTGGAGTTGGCATGATTTTCTCCGAATATTTCCGAGTTGCCCGCTTGTTTATCTATATTTAGATAGGTTTTTAGGAAAAAAGTTTTTGATTCCCACGCAGGGAATGGGAACGAGAAATGAAAATAACGTGTTGAATTTAATTTAGAGAGAAAAGTATATGGTATCGCTAGAAACCCCAGTTTGTGAATTTGATGCACCGATAATCGACTTTTCTTTGCCCGGTGTCGATGGCAATGTCTGGACGCCGGAAACCGCTCGCGGTGAAAATGGTTTGCTAGTCATGTTTATCTGTAATCATTGCCCGTATGTGAAGTCGATTCGTGATCGGATTGTTCGTGATACTAAAGAATTAATGGAATATGGTGTGAATGCGATCGCGATTATGTCGAATGACCCGACTGAATACGATGAAGACTCGTTTGAAAATATGCAAAAAATTTCTGATGAGCTTGGCTTTCCTTTTTCGTATGTCATGGATGAAACGCAGCAGGTGGCGAAAGCTTATGGTGCGGTTTGTACGCCTGATTTTTTTGGCTATAACGGTGAGTTGCAATTGCAATATCGTGGGCGCCTGGATGAGAGCCGTAAGCAAGCGGCAGCTGAAAATGTGAAGCGTGATTTATTTGATGCGATGAAACAGGTGGCGCAGAGTGGTAAGGGGCCGGTTGATCAGATTCCCAGTATGGGGTGTTCCATTAAATGGAAAGCAGCCTGATTAACTAGTTTGATGTCTCTCGAGTAGCTTACTACTCATCTGGGTGAGTGGGGCCGTCATAGCCAAAGACTTCCTGAAGTAAGTAAGTGTAGCCATCATAAGTTGAGTTATCTGCGGCTTCAAAATTATTAATTTTTAAGAGGGCAATCATGCGTTTCCCGTCTGGGTGTAAATGTGCATTTACTAGCGCCGTGCGAATTTCTTCTACAACGTCGGCAGGGACATCAGGGGAAGCTGATAAAGCCATATGCGGAACCGGGTCAGTCGTAGTGACCACATTTAAATTGTCATATGTAGATGCTAAACGTGTGGGAATGATGGCTGCATCTATCTTGCCTGCTGTTAATTTTTCTATAGCAATGGTTGTATTTGTTTCCCAGACGTAATGGGGGATGCGCATTGGATTGGCAAACAGTTCTTCGAGCCGGAGTGAGCCCAGGCTGGGTGAGGGCATGGTGGCTACGCGCAAGCCGATGAGTTCTTCGACATCTAGTATAAAATTATCTTCATTGGTCACAATCGAAAAGCTGACGGTGTCGGGCAGTTTGGCTAAGACGGTATAACCTTGTGTTTTAGTGCGATAGTCGGTGAAGTGCGCGGCGTCTAACACCAGATCAAAGCCGGCCTTTTTTTTGCGCATTTTTGTCCAGTAAAAAAGAAAATTACGTTGTGTCGCAATGCTGATGGTGTGACCGGTTATTTTTGATAAATAGTCAGCCAATGGCTGAAAATTATCCTTAAGTTCCTTTTGTGGAAGGATGGGTTGTATTGCTAGTGAATATTGAGCAGCAAAACTTGTGGTCGAAAAAAGTAAGAAAGCAGTGAAGAGTAGAGCCAGAGTCCTTGCGAGCATAAGTTTTAGTTTGCGTCTAATTTGAAGTGATTAAGTAGAATATAGCTGTTGTGAGTGTTTTCTCAATAGAATCGAGTGTTTTTTGTTAACTTTTTAGTGTGGCACAGAATGTATTTTACGAATCTGGACGACTGAAGTTATATTCTTGAGTTAACTAAATATAGATAAGATAGGTAAACGTTATCTTTATAAATCATTGAAAATATTACTTAATTAGTAAACAGGGTTGGGTTTTTCTTCTCATTTTTTTATGGCGGTGCGCTCATTTATCGCTCTTATCTTGATGGTTGGCTGCATCGCTTTCTTAGTGTAACTTGCTCATTGTGCTGAATTAAGGGAAAATACGCGCCTTTCAATGGTGTCGGCAGCAGTGATTTATATGCTCCTTTATGCGCCTTAATCATTGATTTCATTAGAATTCATGTCGCTTCATAAGCGCTAAATTGGTCGATTCCAATGGGCGTGTGTGGTGGCTATTTCAGTTATAAAACTTAATCGGAGAGCACAATGGCTTCACGTAATGAGCTAGCAAATGCAATTCGCGCCCTGACTATGGATGCGGTTCAAATCCCAAATTCGGGTCATCCAGGCGCACCAATGGGTATGGCGGATATCGCTGAAGTCCTTTGGAATGACTTTATGAAACACAATCCGACCAACCCTAAATGGGCTGATCGCGACCGTTTCGTTATGTCTAATGGACACGCATCAATGATGCCCTATTCAGTATTACATCTAACCGGTTATGACCTGTCTGCAGATGATCTGAAAAAATTTCGCCAGTTACACTCCAAGACTCCGGGTCATCCTGAGTATGGTTACACTGATGGTATTGAGACTACTACGGGTCCTCTGGGTCAAGGTATTACTAACGCTGTCGGTATGGCACTGGCTGAAAAAGTGATGGCCGCCCAGTTTAATAAAGATGGCCATGAAATTGTTGATCACAACACTTACGTATTTTTAGGTGATGGTTGTTTGATGGAAGGTATCTCTCACGAAGCTTGTTCACTTGCCGGCTCGTTTGGTCTTGGCAAATTAATTTGTTTTTACGATGACAATAATATTTCTATCGACGGTAATGTTGATGGATGGTTTATTGATGACACGCCTAAGCGCTTTGACGCTTATGGTTGGCACGTGGTTTCTATCGACGGTCATGATCCAGAAGCTATTAAGAAAGCAACAGAAGAAGCGATTGCTTCTGATAAACCTTCACTAATTTGTTGTAAGACAGTTATTGGTAAAGGCGCACCTAACAAAGGTGGTGGTCATCATGTACACGGCGAAGCACTAGGTGCTGATGAAATTGCAGCGACACGCGAAAACTTAGGTTGGGCGCACGAACCATTCGTTATTCCTGATGATATCTACGCCGGTTGGGATGCGAAAGATGCGGGTAAAGCAGCTGAATCGGCATGGGATGAAAAATTTGCTGCATATGCTGCTGCTTTCCCTGCTGAAGCGGCTGAATTCACACGTCGTATGGCGGGTGAATTACCTGCTGGTTTCTCTGCAAATGCAGATAAGTTTATTGCTGAAGTTAACGCAAAAGAAGAATCACCTGCAACACGTGTTGCTTCTAAAGGTGCCTTAGATGGTCTTTCAGAATACTTGCCCGAATTCCTGGGTGGTTCTGCTGACTTAACGCCTTCTAATAATACGTTTAACGCGAACAGCGTACGTATTAATGATAACAACGGTTCAGATGCAATGGATTTTAGCGGTAACTACTTATCTTACGGTGTACGTGAGTTTGGTATGAGCGCAATCATGAATGGTGTGACATTGCACGGCGGTTTATTGCCTTACGGTGCAACCTTCTTAATGTTCTCCGAGTACGCACGTAATGCTTTACGTATGGCTGCTCTGATGAAAATTCGTACTATCTTCGTTTACACGCATGATTCTATTGGTCTGGGTGAAGATGGTCCGACTCATCAGGCTGTTGAGCAGATTCCTACATTACGTATGATTCCAAATATGTCTGTATGGCGTCCATGTGACACCGTTGAAACAGCCGTATCGTGGAAGAGTGCTATCGAGTCTGGCTGTCCTTCTACATTAATCTTCTCTCGTCAGAATTTAGCATTTCAGAAACGTGATGATGCGACTATCGCGAATATCGCTAAGGGCGGCTACATCTTAAAAGACACAGACGGTACGCCTGATGTAATTGTTATTGCGACTGGTTCTGAAGTTGATCTTGCTATGCAGGCAGCTGAAGCATCAAGCAAAAACGTACGTGTTGTTTCTATGCCGTGTGTTGAAATATTTGAAGCCCAGGATGACGCATACAAAGAATCTGTATTGCCAAAAGCAGTAACTGCGCGTGTTGCAGTTGAAGCAGCGATTATGGATGCATGGTGGAAGTACGTTGGTATGAATGGTGCAGTAATCGGCATGACTACATTTGGTGAGTCAGCGCCAGCGCCTAAGTTGTTCGAGCACTTTGGTTTCACTGTTGATAACGTTGTTAAAACAATCGATAGCGTTGCGTAATTAATTATTCGCCAATCGGGTTGCGTTAGCGCGGCCCGGTCAGCGAAAAAGTTTTAGATATTATTTTTAATAAATTTGGAGATTTAAAAAATGACTATTAAAGTCGGTATTAACGGTTTTGGCCGTATTGGACGCATGGCATTTCGTGCTATTGCAAAAGACTTCTCAGATATTGAAGTTGTAGGTATTAACGATTTATTAGACGCTGACTACTTAGCATATATGCTTAAGTACGATTCAGTGCACGGCAACTTTGACGGTGAAGTTTCTGTAGACGGTGGCAACTTAATCGTTAACGGTAAAACTATCCGTTTAACTGCAGAACGTAACCCTGCTGATCTTAAGTGGAGCGACATTGGCGCTGACCTTATCATTGAATGTACCGGTTTCTTCCTGACAGAAGAAAGCTGTCAGGCACACATTGATGCAGGCGCTAAGAAAGTTGTTCAGTCAGCTCCTTCTAAAGACAGCACGCCTATGTTCGTATACGGTGTTAACCACAATGAATACGCGGGTCAGGCAATTGTTTCAGCCGCATCTTGTACGACTAACTGCCTTGCACCTGTTGCAAAAGTTATCAACGATAAGTGGGGCATCAAACGTGGTCTTATGACAACTGTTCATGCTGCTACAGCAACACAGAAAACAGTTGACGGTCCTTCAATGAAAGACTGGCGCGGTGGTCGTGGTATCTTAGAAAACATCATCCCGTCTTCTACTGGTGCAGCTAAAGCAGTAGGCGTTGTGCTTCCTGAGCTTAACGGCAAATTAACAGGTATGGCTTTCCGTGTACCAACTTCAGACGTATCTGTAGTTGACTTAACTGTTGAGCTTGAAAAAGAAGCGACATACGAAGAAATTTGTGCTGAATTAAAAGCAGCTGCAACTTCTGGTGACATGAGCAAAACGTTGGGTTACACAGATGAAAAAGTGGTTTCTACAGATTTCCGTGGTTGTAGTTTCTCTTCTATCTTTGATTCAGAAGCAGGTATAGCACTAGACGGTACATTCGTGAAATTAGTTTCATGGTACGACAATGAGTACGGTTACACATGTAACATGCTTCGCTTCGTAGAGCACGTCTCTAAATAAGGATCTTTTGTCCGGGAGCGGCGTTGCAGCCCGAATTTAAAATACTCACGCACTTAGTGTGCGCTCCGTTTTTAAATTCGAACTGCGCCTTGCTCGCGAACAAAATCTCCTCATTTAATATATGAGATAGATAAAAACCCAGCTCGATTATGTAATCGGGCTGGTGTTTTAATAAATAACAATAGTATTGTTTGTTAAGCGTCTTTGTTTGTAGAGGCGAAATTTTTAACAAACTGTATTTAGCATATTTAATAATTAAGAAATAAAATTTTGGAGTTTTAGTTATGGCTGATTTCATTAAGCTGACTGATTTAGATTTAGCGGGTAAGCGCGTTTTAATCCGTGCTGACCTTAACGTTCCTGTTAAAGATGGCAAGGTAACGTCAGATGCGCGTATTACTGCATCGATGCCTACTGTTGAGCATTGTATGAAAGCCGGTGCTTCTGTCATGGTTATGTCTCACCGTGGTCGTCCTGAAGAGGGCAAGGTTGATGATGAAAATTCAATGGCGCCTATCGCTGATGTTATGTCTGAGAAGCTGGGTACTGAAATTCGTTTAGTAAAAGATTATCTTGATAACGCACCTGAAGTAGCGGCTGGTGAATGTGTTCTATTAGAAAACGTTCGTTTTAATGCGGGTGAGAAAAAAGACGACGAAACGTTATCTAAGAAATACGCTGCATTATGTGACGTATTTGTTATGGATGCGTTTGGTACTGCGCATCGTGCACAGGCATCTACACATGGTGCGGGTAAATTTGCTGATACTGCATGTGCCGGTATTTTGCTTTCAGGTGAGCTAGATAGCCTTGCTAAAGCGTTAGCAGAGCCTGCTCGTCCTATGGTTGCAATTGTTGGTGGTTCAAAAGTATCGACTAAATTAACTGTGCTTGAATCGTTATCTGAAAAAGTAGATCAAATGGTTGTTGGCGGTGGTATTGCGAATACATTTTTAGCCGCTGTTGGTCATAACGTAGGTAAGTCTTTATATGAAGCCGATTTGGTTGATACTGCTAAAGCGTTAATCGAAAAGATGACTGCACGTGGTGCGAGTATTCCGATTGCGACTGATGTGGTTTGTGCAAAAGAATTTGCTGAAGATGCAGAAGCCACTTTAAAAGATGCGTCTGAAGTAACGGATGATGACATGATTTTTGATATCGGCCCTAACTCTGCAAAAGAGTTGGCAGATATTATCGAAAAAGCAGGCACTATTATCTGGAATGGCCCTGTAGGCGTATTTGAGTTTGATCAGTTTGGTGAAGGCACAAAAACTGTTTCGATGGCAATTGCAAACTCACCGGGTTTCAGTCTTGCGGGTGGTGGCGATACGATTGCTGCAATTCAAAAATACGATATCTATGACAAAGTTACTTATATTTCTACCGCTGGTGGTGCGTTCCTGGAATATCTGGAAGGTAAGACTTTGCCTGCTGTAGCGATGTTAGAAGAAGCTGCAAATAAATAAAATTTTTTAACGCAGGATAAATAACTGTCCTGCTTTTCGCTGATAAAGTAACTGTTCAGTATTAAATGAGAGAGAGTAAAGAAAACTCAATGCGAAGAACTAAAATTGTTGCCACGTTAGGACCGGGTTCGAGTTCATCAGAAGTGATTACTGAGATGATTCGCGCAGGCGTCGATGTGTTTCGTTTGAACTTCTCGCATGGTTCACATGAAGAGCAGGGGCAGCGCGCTAAGCTGGTTCGAGAGTGCAGTGAAAAAGTTGGACGTATCGTGGGTATTCTTGCTGATTTGCAAGGGCCTAAAATTCGCACGCATAAGTTTAAAGATGGTCGTGTTCAGTTAATACGCGGTGAGACTTTTATTTTAGATGCCGCTCTGGGTAAAGATGAGGGCACCTCTGAGCGAGTTGGTCTGACTTATAAAACATTGCCGAAAGATGTTAAGACAGGTGACATTCTGCTGCTAGATGATGGTCGTGTAGAACTTGAAGTCGTTGAAGTTGTGGGTGAGGAAATTCGGTGTACGGTTACCTACACTTGCGAGTTGTCTAATAATAAGGGTATTAATTTAAAAGGCGGTGGTTTATCTGCACCCGCTTTGACGGACAAAGACAAAGAAGACCTGAAAGCAGCAACAGCAATGGATGTTGATTTTGTGGCTTTGTCTTTTGCCTGTACCGCGGCTGACGTTATTCAATGTCGTGAGCTGGTTGAAGCAGAAGGCAGTGATGCCAGTATCGTAACAAAAGTTGAACGTGCTGAAGCCATTGAGAACCTTGACGAAATCATTGAGGCTTCAGATGTCATAATGGTTGCACGTGGTGATCTGGGTGTAGAAATGGGTGATGCAGAATTGCCCGCCTTACAAAAAAGCCTGATTAAGAAAGCGCGGGCGATGAATAAAGTGGTTATCACCGCTACACAGATGATGGAGTCGATGATTGAAAGTCCGATTCCTACACGAGCAGAAGTATTTGATGTGGCGAACTCTGTTTTGGATGGTACCGATGCGGTGATGTTATCGGGTGAAACAGCTGTTGGTCGATACCCGGCTAAAACGGTTGCGGCAATGGGGCGTATCTGTGAGCACGCTGAAAAACAGCGTGCAGCGATGGTTTCTGATCACCGTGTTGACCTTGTGTTTGGTAGGGTTGATGAAGCAATTGCAATGGCTACAATGTACACCGCAAACCATCTAAAGATGAATGCGATTGCATCATTGACTGAATCGGGTGCGACAGTTTTGTGGATGTCGCGTATCAGTTCGGGTATTCCAATCTATGCATTGACGCCAAGGCCGCGTACTTTGAATAAAGTGACTTTGTATCGTGGTGTGTATCCGGTACGAGCTGACTTTAGTAAGTTGGCGCCGATGGATGTTACTTTGGGTGTGATTGATTTACTGAAAGGTAGGGATATCGTCGAGAGCGGTGACCGCATCGTGCTTACGCGAGGTGATATGTTAGGCGATGAAGGTGGTAGTAATATTATGAAAATCGTGAGCGTCCCATAATTTAGATCACGACGCTAATAAAGAATTTGTTACGGATTTGTTTTTTTAGATTTATTTTTTTGAATTTTAAAATAGTTAATTATAGAGGAGAGCTGAAATGGCTTTAATTTCACTGAGACAATTACTGGATCATGCTGCTGAAAATGGCTACGGCATGCCAGCGTTTAACGTTAATAACATGGAGCAGGTCCATGCCATCATGCAAGCTGCTGATGAATGTAATAGCCCTGTTATCATGCAAGGTTCTGCCGGTGCGCGTTCTTATGCGGGCGAACCTTTCTTGCGTCACTTAATTTCTGCTGCTATTGAAATGTATCCGCACATTCCTGTAGTAATGCATCAGGATCACGGTTCTGAGCCTTCAGTTTGTTTGCGTTCAATCCAGTCTGGTTTCAGTTCTGTGATGATGGACGGTTCTTTAGAAGCTGACATGAAAACGCCTTCAAGCTTTGAGTACAACGTTGCAGTAACGAAAGAAGTTGTAAGCATGGCTCACGCTGGCGGTGTTTCAGTTGAAGGTGAGTTAGGTTGTTTAGGTTCGCTTGAAACTGGCGAGATGGGTGAAGAAGACGGTCACGGTGCTGAAGGCAAGTTGGATCTTGATCTGCTGTTAACTTCTGTTGACGAAGCGGCTGATTTTGTTGAGCAAACTAACGTTGATGCTTTAGCGATTGCTATCGGTACTTCACACGGTGCTTACAAATTCACACAAGAGCCTACTGGCGAAATTTTACGTATCGATCGTATTAAAGAGATTCACACTAAACTTCCGAACACTCACCTTGTTATGCATGGTTCGTCATCTGTTCCACAGGAATGGCTAAAAATCATTAATAGTTATGGTGGTGATATGGGTCAGACATACGGCGTACCTGTTTCAGAAATTCAGGAAGGTATCAAGAATGGTGTTGCGAAGGTTAATATCGATACTGATTTACGTATGGCGTCTACGGGTTCTGTTCGTAAGCATCTTGCTGAAAACACATCAAACTTTGATCCACGTAAATTCCTTAAGGAGTCTACTGCTGCGATGAAAGAAATTTGTAAAGCACGTTACGAGTCATTTGGCTGTTCGGGTAATGCATCAAAGATTACACCTGTTTCTCTTGAAGGTATGATCAACTATTACAAGTAATTAATCTTGTTTTGTAATCAGGGGTCAGAGAGCAGCAGCTTTTTGACCCCTATTTATTTAGAGGCAAAAAGTTATGGCTGAGTTAGAAATTGAAGATCAAATTACCGGTGAAGGTGACGAAGCAGTTGCAGGTCAAACTGTAGAAGTGCATTACACGGGTTGGTTAACCGATGGGACTAAATTTGATTCAAGTCTGGATCGTGATCAAACGTTCAGTTTTAAATTGGGCGCGGGTCAGGTTATCGCGGGATGGGATCAGGGTGTGGCTGGAATGAAAATTGGTGGTGCACGTAAATTGACGATTCCGCCTGAGATGGGTTATGGCGAGCGTGGTGCAGGTGGTGTGATTCCGCCTAATGCGACATTGGTCTTTAAGGTTGAGTTGATTGGCTTGAGCTAAATACTCTTGTCATTCCCGAGTGGTTTTATCGGAAATGACAGGTTATAAACTTGGGGATGGCAGGTTACAAATGTGATGTTATTGCTAAATTAACCAACCGCTTTAACCGATTTGCCATTTGAACCAGAAGCATTGATTAGCGATTCAATTAAAGCGTCTGGTATTTGACTGCTTCCATCTTTGTGATATGGGTTAGCAAATACTGGGCAATCCAGACGTTCGCGTAAGTCGGCTGAATTATCCATGTGATCGTTTTGAAAATTATTAACGGCATTTAAAACTACGCCGGCAAGTTGCAAGCCTCGCATCTGAATGGCTTCGACATTGAGTAATACCTGGCTGAGTGCGCCGAGTTTATCGTCAGCAACCAATAAAATGGGTAATTGCAAAGCGACAGCTAGATCAGCATTAAGACCATTTTCAGCCAGCGGTGAATAAAAGCCCCCTGCGCCTTCTACCAGTAAAAAACCGTCTTCACTGCCCTGTAGGCAGATATTAACTAATTGTTCAGTTGTTAATATTTTATTAGCGAGATGCGCCGCGCGAACGGGTGATATGGGTGGTTCGAAACGGTATGGGCAGACCTCAGATAAAAGGCCTTGATAATTTGCCGCTTCTTTTAAGGCGGTAGCGTCTTCAGGGATAAGTTCGTTATCTTGTCTAATGCAGCCTGATTCAATCGGTTTTCTTGGGATGACCGTTATATTTTTGCGGGTCAGTTGTTTGGCAATCTCAACGCCAACAAAAGTTTTGCCTACCTCGGTACTGGTTCCTGTGATAAAAACACCTTGCATGTGACACGTCCTCTTTACTGCTTCATGATTGTAAATCTAGGATTATTAATCCATGAGCAATTTTTTTGCATATTCATATTTCTCGGCTGTTTTTGTCACAATTGAGTCCGGTAGTTCTGGGCCAGGGGCCGTTTTATTCCAGTCTAGTGTTTCGAGGTAATCGCGAACGAACTGCTTATCGAAACTAACCGGGCTACTACCGGGTTGGTATTGGTCTTTCGGCCAGAATCTCGATGAGTCTGGTGTTAGGACCTCGTCGATCAGGGTAAGCTGACCGTCGTGATCAAGTCCAAATTCGAACTTGGTGTCGGCAATGATAATGCCGCGTTCCAGTGCGAAATCAGCCGCTTCTTTGTAAAGCTGTAGACTGACATCACGTACCTGCCTGGCGATGTCCTCACCTAGCAGTTTCTTTGATTGAGTATAGTCGATGTTTTCATCATGTGCGCCCACAGCGGCCTTTGTTGACGGGGTAAATATAGCTTCAGGCAGTTTGTCAGCAATCTCAAGGTTTTCAGGTAGTTGGACGCCGCAGATGGCGCCGGTTTGCTGGTAATCTTTCCAGCCAGAGCCAATGATATAACCGCGTACAATGGCTTCTATCGGCAGTGCTTTAAGTTTTTTGACGACCATGGCGTGATTGGCAACTTCCGCGCGTTCATTGGCATCGGGTAGTGCATCTTCCAGCTTGAGTGAGCACATCTGGTTAGGCACGATGTGAGATAGTTTATCCATCCAGAACTGAGTAACCTGATTAAGAATGATGCCTTTGCCGGCCACAGGTGTAGGCATGATGACATCAAAAGCCGAGATTCGGTCGGTTGTCACAATTAGCATATACTGATTATCAATATCATAGATATCGCGGACCTTTCCGTTGTGCAGTAATGGCAGGGATTTTATGTGGCTGGTGTGTAAAGTGGCAGGCATAATCATTATTCTGGGTTAAACTTCGGGTGCATTTTACGCCAATGGTTAGAGATATGGGAAACAATAAAACAGTTAATGTCATTCGCCATCTGGCCTTCGAAGACATGGCCAGTTTTACCTCGGTATTACAGGCGCAAAACATTCAGATCAATTATATTGAGGCAGCCGATTTTGCTCTGAAGCCAGATGATTTGACCAGAATAGATGCTTTGTCAGAGGACCTGTTGGTGGTGTTGGGTGGCCCCATCAGTGTTAATGATGGGGCTATGTTTCCTTTTATCGAGGCAGAGATAAGGTTGTTGGAGCAACGAATTGCAGCCGACCTGCCGACTCTGGGGATATGTCTGGGCTCGCAGCTTATCGCCCGGGCGATGGGGGCACGGGTGTATTCAGACAAGGCGAAAGAAATAGGCTGGTATGATCTGGCGTTAACTGAGGCCGGTGAGCAATCGGCGCTACGATACCTCGGCGCTAAGCACTGCTCTATGTTGCACTGGCATGGTGAAACTTTTGATTTGCCTGACGATGCAGTGTTGCTGGCCTCCAGTGAAATCTGCACTAATCAGGCTTTTAGTGTTGGGAAAAATGTTCTGGCCCTGCAGTTTCATCCGGAGATTACACAGCGTTCTATGGAGAAATGGTTTATCGGTCATATTGGCGAAATAATGAGTACCGAAGGTGTCAGTGTTGAACGGTTGCGTGAAGATACGCGTCGCTATGCTAATCAGCTGGAAGTACAGGGTGAGCTATTTTTTAATAGCTGGCTTAATGAAGTATGGTTTTAATTTATTGTTCTTGCTTAAAAAAGCAAAAAAATCACCGCAAAAACACGTAAAACGCAGAGTTTTGCTCAGTTAACAGCGCCTGCGGCGTGATAAATAAAATAGTGGTTTTCTCTGCGTTCTCTGTGCCTCCGTGGTAAAAGCTTTTAACGTTGTTTCACTGACTATGCTGGGTACGAGTACCGAATTCACGTTCTTACAAAGCTTTCCATAGGTACTAATTTTCGCTAAAATGGGCGGCCTTGCCCATGATTTGTGGTTGCCCTGAATAGGGGTGTTTATCACCGGGTTAAGTCAGTCGGTAAAACAAATGCGTCTACGAGTTTCTTACGCTAATTACCTGATTTTGCTAGATATAATTTGGCAGCAATGAAGTATCAAATGCTGTGTGGGTCGTTACGGTTTAAATATGAGTTCAAAATTACAAAAACAGACAACATTAGGCCTTTTGGGTGCTTTGCCAGATAAGCAGGGTTTATATGACCCAATGTTTGAAAAAGACAGCTGCGGTGTAGGATTTGTTGCACATATTAAAGGGAAGGCCAGCCACCAGATTGTTACCGATGCCGAAATCATGTTGCAGCGTATGGAGCATCGTGGTGGTTGCGGGTGCGAACCAACCACGGGTGATGGTGCTGGAATTCTGACGGGTATGCCGCATGATTTTTGCGTGAAAGTCGCCAAACAAGATCTGGGTGTCGATTTACCCGAAGTTGGTTTGTACTCAGCGGGTAATGTATTTTTGCCGCCTGATGAAGCGCAACGTCAAAAATGTATTACTAGCGTTGAAAAAATAATTAAAGAACAAGGGCAGAAGTGTCTGGGCTGGCGTGAAGTGCCGGTTGATACTGAAGGCGCGAATATCGGGCCGACTGCCCGTGCCGCTCAACCTTTTATTATGCAGCTATATATCGAAGCTGTTGGCGTCGAAGGCAAAGATTTCGAGCGTGAGCTCTATACCATTCGTAAACGCAGTACGCATTTATTGCGTTACGACAAATCAATGTCGCAGAGAAAAACCTTTTATATCTGTTCATTATCGCCGCGTATTATTATCTACAAAGGTATGTTGAATGCGTTGCAGGTAAAAATATTTTTCCTCGATTTGCAAGATACCGATTACACCTCGCATCTTGCTATGGTGCATTCGCGTTTTAGTACCAACACCTTCCCGTCGTGGGATCGCGCACAACCCAATCGTTATATGAGTCACAACGGTGAGATTAATACCTTACTGGGTAATCGAAACTGGATGGCGGCGCGTCAGGGTGTGGTGGAATGTGATGCTTACAATTGTGATATCGAGAGTTTGTTTCCTATTGCAGAAAATGATTGTTCCGATTCAGGTAATTTCGACAACGTTTTAGAATTTTTATTAATGTCTGGTCGCAGTCTGCAAGAAGCGGTGATGTTGATGGTGCCGGAAGCCTGGCAGTCTGATGAAAATATGGATCAGGCGAAAAAAGATTTTTATCGTTTCAATTCAGCAATGATGGAGCCCTGGGATGGTCCTGCATCGATTGCATTTACAGATGGTCATTACATCGGTGCGGTGCTGGACAGAAATGGTCTGCGTCCGAGTCGTTATTATCTGACTAATGATGATCGCGTTATTATGGCTTCTGAAGTTGGTGTGGTCGATGTTGCCCCTGCTGATGTTAAATTTAAAGGTCGTCTGCAACCGGGCAAAATGTTTCTTATCGATTTTGAAAAAGGCGAATTGATATCGGATGAAACTCTGAAAAATGATTTTGCTACCCAGCGCCCCTATGGTGAATGGCTAAAGAATCAGGAAATCAAACTCTCTGATTTAGGTTGCGACAAAGAGTCGCATGGTTTTGAGCCGGAAACGATTATCCCACGCATGCAGGCATTTGGTTACACCGTTGAAACCATGCAGTTTATGTTATTGCCATTGGTGCGCGAATTACGTGACCCGGTTGGTTCGATGGGTAACGACTCAGCGTTAGCTTGTCTGTCTGATAAGCCACGTATGATTTATGATTATTTCAAACAGTTATTTGCTCAGGTGACCAATCCTGCTATCGATTCCATTCGTGAAGAAGTAGTGATGTCATTGGAATGTTATATCGGTCCTGAAGGTAACTTGCTGGAAACAACAGAGCAACATGCACATCGTTTGCGTGTACCGCACCCGATTCTAACCAATGAAGAATTAGCGGCATTAAAACATCTGGATTACCGTGGTTGGAAAACAAAAACCATTGATATCACATATGAAAAATCTGAAGGTGTGAGTGGTTTGGCCAAACGTCTGGACGTAGTTTGTACAGAAGCCAGTGCGGCAATTAAAGATGGTTATAGTTTGTTGGTGTTAAGTGACCGGAATATTTCAGCCGAGCGTGTACCGGTAAGCACATTGTTAGCAACCGGTGCGGTGCATCATCATTTGGTGAAAAATCAGGAACGTACCCGTATCGGTATCGTTCTGGAAACCGGTGAAGCGCGTGAAGTTCATCAGCATTGTTTGCTGATTGGATACGGCGCAGATGCCATTAATCCTTACCTTGCATTTGAATCTTTATTCCAGTCGCAGCGTGATGGTCTGCTCGACAGTGAAGAATACAGCGATGACAAAATTGTTGCGGCGTACCGTAAAGGTGTCGCTAAAGGTATGTTGAAAGTGATGGCGAAAATTGGCATCTCTACTTTGCATTCATATAAAGGCGCACAAATTTTTGAAGCAGTGGGTTTAGGTGAAGATGTAATCGAACGTTGCTTTAAAGGCACGGCCAGTCGAATTAAAGGCGTTAATCTTGAAGTGTTGGCAGAAGAATCAATGCGCCGCCATGAAAAAGCCTATCCAACTCGTGATTTGGTTCGTTTGCCCGTGCTGGATAATCCGGGTGATTTCCACTGGCGCAGCGGCGGTGAAGTTCATATGTGGAACCCGCAAACTCTGGCGAGTATTCAGTTGGCTGCACGCACTAATAGTAAAGAAGCGTACAAGCAGTTCGCCAAAGTTTCTGATGATGACTCAACTCGTCGTGCAACTTTGCGTGGTTTATTGAAATTTAAAGACGGTGCGAACGGTGGGGCTATTCCACTTGATGAAGTTGAATCAGCAAAAGAAATTGTTAAGCGATTTGTAACCGGCGCCATGAGTTTTGGTTCGATCTCTGCTGAGAGTCATGAGGCTTTGGCAATCGCCATGAATCGTCTCGGCGGCAAATCGAATAC
>UOFE01000016.1_pt1 | contig 17343 bp, 16 predicted proteins | sample 1988381 | NCBI WGS metagenome assembly UOFE01 (sample SAMEA4712194, study PRJEB27164) | hydrothermal vent metagenome | biome: marine basaltic hydrothermal vent biome; feature: marine hydrothermal vent; material: mineral | place: Pacific Ocean | collected 2011-06-14/2011-07-23 | depth 1689 m
AACGGAACGCCAATCGAGATTTTACAATAATGCAATCTAACAAGGCCAATAACTGGGCGTTATTTTTTCCTAATATGAGAACTATATGAATATCGAAGCTCAAGCATTATTAGAGGTCGTATATCGGATTTCTTTAGATATCCGTATGCTGGGATATGAAGGGGAAAGTAATGGATTAACGGCGAAACAATCTGAGAAGATTGCGGACCTTGCACATGCTATACATAATATTCCAAGTGCTGTGAGTACAGGCATAGTTGATAATTTAGAATTCCATTTAAATATACTTCAGGCTTATGATGAAAAGTATGTTCATGAAGGTAGGTTAGGTTATTTTGCTCTTTATCAAAAATTTGTTAAAGATAATAACCCCAAAACTTAACCATCGCCGTAGCACTAGAATCTCTAGAGCTGGAATCCGGGGTGCTCTTGAGACGGGAGGCCAAGCCACTGGTCGACCCGAGCACGGTCTGTTGGCAAATCGAAGGCCGACCACACGCTCGAGCCCTGACCCAGTTGGTCGAGTTTTCGGACGAACGCCTTGGTTGCGAATGCGAGCAAGGCGGCTTGGCGAACCTCGTTCGGCTCGCCCCGATCCCATCCGTTGAGCGTGAATCCACCAAGAATGATTAACCTAAACTGCGAGGTGAATTGATCGCGTTGCACTCGGCGCGTCAAGGCTGGTAGGCAAACCAGCATGCGGTCGCCACCGGTGCGCAGGATCGGTAGTGCCACGCGGACCCAGAAGTCTAACCCGCGTTGCAGAGAGCTGAACGCCTGGGCTAACTCCTCGTCGCCGGCTTGATAGACCGACGTGAGGTAGTCGAGCGCACGCTCTTGCAACGGAGACTGATGCTCGGCGAGCTCTACCGCTGTGCGTAGTCGAGAGAGAGGGCCGTGGTTCGCTTCGAATTCCTTGGCGAGCAATTGTAGGTAGAGCTCTGGCCCATTCCACGCTGCCAGAGGTAAGAGCAGGGCCCTTTCTGCATCCACGTCCAGCGCCTGCCGTGCATGTTCGACTTTCGCTCCAATGGTGCGATCTGTGCCGGCGCCGATCGCCAGCATGAGCGAAACCGTCGCCTCCCGCACCACGCTATCGGAGGACTCGAGCCGAGTAGCAAAGACCGTCGCGTGACTGAATAACATGTCGTGAATATCAAGTCCGACCTGGTCGGGTCTCCCTTTACTCTGCCCCAAGGTCTCGGGGAGACCATAGTCGACCGGGTTCGGACGGAACCAATTTAAGTTTGTTTGTACGATCAGGTTTTCCAGTAGCCAGAGGGCCCGATCTGGGTTGGGGGTCGCAGGATTTGCGACGATCTCCACAAGAATCGGAATTGCCGTAAGGGCGGGCTTCAGCGGCCAACCGTTGTAGAAAAGCTTATCCTCGTCCTCTGTGAGCAAATCGAGGGCATCATCGCGCTCTGCGACGCTCGCGGACGATAGCGCTCGGAGGTGTGCGAGCGTTGTTGAGTCCAGGAGAAGGTTCGTCATTGTGAGCCGGGGACTGAGATCCCAATTATAAAGCGATGGCGGCTGACTTTGACTTTCTGCAATTTAGCATGTGGTTGAGGATTATGCGCCCGTCCCATATCGTATTCCTTACTGTAGTGGTCAAGTAAATTTGGCCCGTGATTTAGAGTTTTCCCAATAACGATTATCTGCTTCGTTTGGGGTTAACCCATGATTATGACTGTGTGGCCTAACCTGGCTGTAATAGCCAATGATGTAATCCAACACAGTCTGCTTTGCTTCAACATATGAATGGAAACCTGTCTCAGGTATCCATTCACTTTTTAAACTTCTAAAAAATCGCTCCATTGGTGCATTGTCCCAGCAGTTACCACGACGACTCATGCTTTGTTTTATCTGATAACGCCAAAGTAACTGACGAAAATAAGTGCTCGTATAATGACAACCTTGGTCTGAATGGAACATGACATTATCAGGCTTTCCTCGTCGTTCATAAGCCATGTTTAATGCCTGACCAGTTATTGTGAATTGGGTGATAATGACATTGCCCAGCCCACTGGCTTTCTTGCATATAAATCCATTACCACCGCTCACCAAACATTGCAATTTCATCAGCTTACTAGCACGGTAGCGACTAAGAGGATAACCTCGATTTGTTGCTATGGTTGCAATCGTTCTTGCTCCAGCAGAACCATTACTTTCGCGATGAATCACCTTAACAACTGTAAACGCTTTCATTTTTTCAGATGAAACACGCTTCGGTCGTTTTGCCAAATAACGATAACTACTTCGATGAACATCAAACGTATGGCACAGTTCAACCGTCTTATAACTCGATCTCAATTGCTCAATTAGCGTAAATTTCTCATCGAGTCCGACATCAAGAGTGCGGTAGCCTTTTTTAATATCTCCTTTTCCGTTTCAATACGCTTGATACGGTTTTCCAGTTCTCTTATTTTTCGTTGAAATGGGCTATTTAGTTATTTAATTTTGGGGTTGACGCCACAGTCGCTTGTTAGGCGTGTTTCCACGTAACGTTTATTATTTCATCTATGCCAGACTTATGCTCAGGACAGACACAAATTGGTATATTTCCTTCTCCTATAGATTTGGCAACCGCATATCTATGGTGACCACCAGTAAAAATAACCTCATTGTTATCTGTAGGCTTTGCTACGGGTGGAGATATTGGCAAGTTTTCTGATAGATAGACAATTAAAAACGCAAGCTTTGTCTGGCTGCCCAATTCCCATAATTCACTTCCATCTCTACGGCTAAAGTGACATAATTTTTTATCAAAGTCGTGGAGCATAACAGTACCAAGACATAAGTTATCAGGATAATATTTGAGAAATTCTTGTTTTGACATACCATCAAAACAGTATCTTTGACCTTCAATAGAGACATCCCAGTTCATATTTATTTCAGGCCACTTATTTACTGGCAGTTCAATATATTTTTGTGCCTCGTCATATATTCTTGATCTGGTTGATGATTCAATTCTATATTGCTCGAGATTTTTTCCTTGCAAAACAGCCAGATGCTCTTCATATGTCAATTTTTCATTCATTGATATATTCACCTAACAGTGTATAGGTCATCTGCGCTAGATAGAGTTTAAAATATTCCACATTCTATCTTTTGCTGTAGGGTATTGGTTGTAAAATACTAAATATCAGCATTAATTTCAAGTACTTAGATGTAGTTGGCGGGGCGTCTGGTTTTGAAGGGAAGACAAAAAACTTTTATTATTTGTTCAGTTCACTAATTTGAGACGTCAGTTCACGAATATGAGACGCCAGTTCAAAGATTATGAAACCCTACACATACAACAAACTTAGGTATCGATATTAGTCGCAGCAAGGGCGTTTGCTTCGATGAAATCACGACGAGGCTCTACCTGGTCACCCATTAACATGGTAAAAACTTCGTCAGCCGCGACAGCATCTTCAATTCTGACCTGTAACATGCGACGTGTTTCCGGATTCATCGTGGTATCCCATAACTGATCCGGATTCATTTCACCCAGACCTTTGTAGCGTTGGATATTCTGACCTTTTCTGGCTTCAGTAAATAACCAGTTCATTACCTGATCAAAACTTTCTACAATATTTTGTTTTTCACCGCGTTCAATATAAGCATCATCAGATAATAAAGAGTCCAGTTTATTACCCAGAGAGGCCAGTTGTTTATAATCGGTTGAATTGAAAAAACTGTTGTTCAGTGTGTACTCATGATCCAAGCCATGCATTTGTTTAATCAGCACAAGTGACGAGTTGTTATCTTCATCTTCTGTAATTTTTGAACTGTATGTGACGCCTGATAACTTAAATTTTTCTAATAGTTTCAATAGCTTGTCAGAATATTGCTGAAGTCGTTCATTATTATTGAAATCTTCTTTATCCAAACCTTGAATATTAATTATTTGTTCTAGAATATTAATATCTATACGCCTTGATAGACGTTTAGTAATATTTTTAGCCAGTAAGTAATTACGCGCAATATCTTCTAATGCTGTGTCTGAAATAGCAGGTGAGTCTTTTGCAACAAAGAGTTTTGCGCCCGTTAAAGCTTGCTGCAATAAATACGCATTAAGCTCATCATCGTCTTTAACGTAACGTTCCTGTTTGCCTTTTTTAACTTTATACAACGGCGGTTGTGCAATATAGATATGACCACGTTCGACCAGTTCCTGCATCTGACGATAGAAGAAGGTCAATAACAAGGTGCGAATATGTGAGCCATCCACGTCTGCATCGGTCATGATGATAATACGGTGATAACGTAACTTATCTGGATTGTATTCTTCTTTTCCAATACCACAACCCAAAGCTGTAATCAGTGTGCCAACTTCTGCTGAACCTAGCATCTTATCGAAACGAGCTTTTTCAACATTTAAAATTTTACCTTTAAGTGGCAAAATCGCCTGAGTTCGACGATCACGACCTTGCTTGGCCGAACCACCCGCTGAGTCCCCTTCCACCAGGTATATTTCACACTGCGCAGGATCTTTTTCCTGACAATCTGCTAATTTACCGGGCAAGCCAGCGATATCCAGAGCCCCCTTGCGACGTGTCATCTCGCGGGCTTTTCTTGCAGCTTCTCTAGCACGGGCGGCATCAATAATTTTTTCAGTAATGGCGCGGGCATCAGCAGGATTTTCCAGTAAAAATTCTTGCAGCTTTTCTGATACCAATGATTCAACAATACCTTTAACTTCTGAAGACACCAGTTTGTCTTTTGTCTGAGATGAAAACTTTGGATCAGGAACCTTAACGGATACCACCGCCGTTAAGCCTTCACGAGCGTCATCACCGGCGAGCGATACTTTAGCTTTTTTCGCGGCACTGGATTGGTCAACATAATTATTCAAGCTACGGGTTAATGCACCACGAAAACCTGCTATATGCGAACCGCCGTCTCGTTGCGGGATATTATTGGTGAATGGATAGATATTTTCCTGGTAAGAGTCATTCCACTGCATCGCCACTTCAACCACTACATCGTCTTTTTCTTCCATAAAATAAAGAACGGAAGGATGCAAAGGTGTTTTGTTTTTATTCAAATGCTCCACGAAAGAAAGGATACCCCCTTCATATTCAAAAACATCTTCTTTTTCTGTGCGCTCATCCGATAATACAATACGCACACCAGAGTTAAGGAAAGATAATTCACGCAGGCGTTTACTTAATATATCGTAATGAAATTCGATATTTTTAAAGATGGTATCGCTGGGCCAGAAACGGATTGACGTACCCGTTTTCTCAGTATCACCTGTTGCCTCTAATGGTGCAACAGAATCACCCATACCATATTCCTGCTGATAGGTTTTACCACCACGCTGAATAGTTAATTCAAGTTTGCCGGATAGCGCATTAACTACCGAAACACCAACACCATGTAAACCGCCTGATACTTTATAGGAATTATCGTCAAATTTACCACCAGCGTGTAATACCGTCAGGATAACTTCGGCAGCCGATATACCCTCCTCTTCATGCATTTCAGTAGGGATACCACGACCATTATCGGATACGGTAACCGAATCATCTGAATGAATTTTTACACTGATTTCGCTGCAATGACCTGCAAGCGCTTCATCGATTGAATTATCGACGACTTCAAATACCATGTGGTGTAAACCGGTGCCATCATCAGTATCACCTATGTACATGCCAGGGCGCTTTCTAACTGCCTCCAGACCTTTTAAAACTTTAATACTGGAGGAATCGTAGGTATCCGTTGTACTCATGTTTTTAACCACTTATTTGAACACCCGCATTATATCAGGTCTTTACCTTACGATGGCTCTGCAAGGTGTGTTTTTCACCGTTTTACCTCTAAATACTTATCCTATTCCGTCTCAGTCAATAGTCCATGTTCCACGTGGAACATTTTCTTCTCTTGCCAGGCAGATAGATCAATTTGATCTTTTTCGATGGCTGTTAAAAATAATTGGATATTCATTTTGGACAACACCTCCAAAATTAATTTGCGATGGTTAGCGTCCAATTCAGCAGCCAGATCGTCGTAGAGTAAAACACAGGTTTTATTTGTTGCCTCAGTAAATTGCATTGCTTGTGCAAGACGCATCAATGCAACTAATGTTTTTTGTTGACCACGTGAAATGCAAGTTTGCGCTGACTGCCCATTCACTTTTATTGTTATTTCAGCTCGATGAGGACCATAGTAGGTAAAACCTTTCATTCTTTCTTTTTGAATATTTGCTTCTAGTAATTCAAATAGACTTTTATCCGCGGGCCACCCTCGTTTATATTCGATTATTACTTTATCATTAAGAAAAAAAATATTCGTAAGCTGTTGAAAATATGGAAGTAATTTCAAAAAATATTGTTGGCGAAGTTGATCGATGTAATCAGCTGTTTTACAAATTTCTTTATTCCATAGCTGGCAAACATCAAATTTTTGCTTAGATTTAAGAGCAGCGTTACGTTGCATTAAGGCTTTTTTAAACCTTTGCCAGGACTGAAAAAAACCATGTTCCACGTGGAACACTCCCCAATCTAAATATTGTCGACGTTGCGAAGGACTACCGGTAATCAATTTGTAACTATCTGGGTGTATGGCTAAAACAGGAAATTGAGCTGCAATATCAGACACCCGCTTTACAGGTTGTTTGTTTACACGCACTTCCGATTTATTTCGACTGCGGCGAATTCCGAGGGGAATAATCTGTGACTCAACGGTTTCAATATTTGCCACAAGTTGTAGATAAGAAGTTTCACGTTTAATAAGATCGGTAATGTAACGCGTACGAAATGAACGGATATGACTAAGATAGTAAATTGCTTCAAGTAAACTGGTTTTACCCGAAGCATTATCACCTACAATTAAATTAACCCCTTGAACCGGGGTTAATTTAACACTTTCTAGATTACGAAAGTTTTTAATTTGTAACTGCGTTAAACGCATGGTTTAACGGTCTACAGTCGCATTGGCATGATCACGTACTTGCAATCTTCCTGGTCTGGGTAAGTTAATAAAAAACTACTATTAGAATCACGAAGTTCGGCTTTAACCATATCTGAATTTGTTACGTTTAATACATCAAGCATATAGTTAACGTTAAAACCAATTTCAATATCATCACCCGAGTAATCAACTTCTTGTTCAACATCCGCCTCTTCCTGATCCGGATTTTGTGCCTGTAATTTAATTAGGTTGTTTTCCAGTATAAGGCGGATACCACGGTACTTTTCATTGGATAAAATAGAAGCACGCATCAATGACTGGCGCAGTTGATCTCGATCAGCCATTATGACATTTCCCCCATCAACAGGCATAACACGGTTGTAATCGGGAAAACGACCGTCAATTAATTTAGAGGTTAAACGTAATCCATCAAACTCAACCTGTAGGTGATTACTGCCTAAAATAATTTTCACAGTATCGTCAGAATCGTTTAATAAACGAACTAACTCCAAAACCCCTTTTCTGGGTAAGATAACTTGTTTGATATCTGCAATATCAGCATTGGTTTCTTTTTCGCAATATGCCAATCGGTGCCCATCAGTGGCGACAGCCCGTAAAATATTAGAGCTAACTTCTAACATTAAGCCATTCAAATAATAACGAACGTCTTGCTGTGCCATAGCAAAGGCTGTTTTATCGATTAAATCTCGAAGTGTATTTTGCTGAATTTCAAACTCATAGATGCTGTTAATAGCATCGAGTGCAGGAAAATCGTTTGCTGGTAGGGTGGCTAATGTAAATCGACTTCGACCAGATTGAATTAGGGCTTTGTTATCTTTAACGGTAAATTTTATATTTGCATCATTGGCTAACGATTTACATATATCGAATAATTTTCTTGCAGGTACTGTAATTTCACCTGGTTCATCAATAATAATACCAATCTGACTAACCAGTTCTATTTCAAGATCAGTAGCGGTAAGGGTTAATGAATTTTCTGTTGTACGAATTAATACATTCGAAAGTGCAGGCATGGTTTGTCTTTTTTCCACTGCACCGATGATCTGCTGAAGGGGGGGTAGCAGGGTTTCCTTGTCAATTTGGAATTTCATCGTCTTACCTATATATATTTTAGTTTTTTATTTATATATTATTATTATTATTATGTATCACTTTTATTTGTGGATAACTTTAATAATTTTAATAAATTCAAAGTGTTAAGTGTTTATTTTTGTTCTTATAACCAGCGTAATAACTGCTATTTAACTGTCAATGAAATGTGGATAACTTTTTAGGTTACTTTCGTTTACACGTTATTAATAGTTATCCCACATTTTATTCACAGCTTATTATTTTTTCTTTTTAGTCCTTAATAAGCTATGGATAAGTTGTTATTAAAATGACCATTCCTTTTCTAAGGTTTCATTGCTTAGCTCTAATTACTGAGTACACGAATCATATTTTTATAATCTTCATTGATTTTGTTGTCCGATTCTCTTAGTTCTGCTATTTTTCTGCAACCATGTAATACCGTTGTATGGTCACGGCCACCAAAAGCAGCGCCTATTTCAGGCAAGCTGTGGTTGGTCAATTCTTTTGATAATGCCATAGCTAATTGACGTGGGCGAGTAATCGAGCGGCTTCTTCTATTCGAATGTAAATCAGATGTACGAATTTTGTAATATTCTGCAACGGTTTTCTGAATATTATCAATTGTAATGGTTCTTTCTTGTAAAGAGATCAGATCACGTAAAGCTTCTTTAGCAAATTCGAGTGTAATGCTGCTACCAGTGAAATTAGCAGTGGCCATTACTCGTCGAAAAGCACCCTCGAGCTCACGGATATTAGAGCGAATGCGTTTGGCAATAAAAAACGCGACTTCGCTGGGTAGCTCGATATGTGCTTCTTCGGCCTTTTTTTGCAGAATCGCCACGCGAGTTTCTAATTCGGGTGGTTCGATACAGACAGGTAAGCCCCAGCCAAAGCGTGAACGCAAACGTTCTTCCAGGCCGTCGACTTCTTTTGGGTAGCGGTCACAGGTCAGGATAATCTGACTGCCACCTTCTAATAGGGCGTTAAAAGTGTGAAAAAATTCTTCCTGTGAACGTTCTTTACCGGCAAAAAACTGAATATCATCAACCAGAATGGCATCCAGTGAACGATAATGCTGTTTAAACGCATCGATAGCATTGTGTTGTAATGCCTTTACCATATGCCCGACAAATCGTTCTGAATGAATGTAGCTAATGCGTGCATCCGGTTTATGTTGCAATATCATATTGCCTACCGCATGCATTAGGTGAGTTTTACCTAATCCGACACCACCGTAGAAAAACAAAGGGTTATATGCGCTTCCCGGGTTTTCTGCCACTTGAATGGAAGCCGCTTTTGCTAATTGATTGGATTTACCTTCAACAAAGTTATCGAAAGTGAATAACGGGTTTAAATTATGTTCAACTACAGTTTGGCTAGCAGCAGGCTTATTTGTGGTCATAAACGATGCTGTTTTTGGCGTATTATTGACAACAACCGGTGTTTCAGAAAGTTTACTCTGGCTGCCAATTTCGATACTGAGTTGAGTGGATTTTTCAGGATCCAGATTCGATAAAATAGTTTGAATTTTGTCTTGAAAATTTTGTTTAACCCAGTCCTGAACAAAACGGTTAGGTGCTAGCAAACGGACACGATTATTTTCTTCGATAATTTGTAAAGGGCGAATCCAGGTATTGAGTTGCTGATCGGAGAGTTCCTGTTCTAATCGGAGTAAGCAATTGGACCACATTGTATTGCTCACGCAGATTAACCTCTCACAAAACGGAGAATCACCTCTTATTTAGAATAATGATTCAGGAAAAATAGGGAGATTGATTGTATACCGGTTAATCCGACTTATCCACAAGAGAAGACGAAAAGTTTTAGTAAATAGAACCAGTGATGGCAGCATATCAAGTAAAAATTGTATAAAAAATAACCAATAATAAAACAGTTAAAATAATACGAATTATTTTTGACTAATTGCGCGTCAATACGTAAAATGCGCGGTTCGCTAAATCATTGATATAGCCGTCTACAAATGATTCTGTTTGAGGGGCTATATTTTTACAGGTATTTAAGTAATGAAAAGAACATTTCAACCAAGTTGTTTAAAACGTGCCAGAACTCATGGTTTTCGTGCTCGCAGTCGTACTGTTGGTGGTCGTAAAGTATTAAAATCGCGTCGCGCTAAAGGCCGTCATAGCTTAACTGTTTAGTATTAATCGTTAATAGCAGGTAACCAGTGCTGGGTTTCAGCCCAACGTTACAAAGCTGTATAATCATTAGTAATAATCCAGTTGATACTTAAAAAGGTAATAAAGTCATGTATCAGGTATGTTTACCTAAACATGCCAAATTATTAAAAGCTTCTGATTATAAACAAGTTTTTGATAAAGCCGTTCGCTCCTCCGACCAATATTTTACTGTTTTAGCACGTCCAAATAGCTTATTACATGCGCGTTTGGGTATGGCTTTTACTAAAAAAAGAGTAAAGCTGGCAGTAGCGAGAAACCGGTTGAAGCGGATATCCCGAGAAAGTTTTCGGCACGTACAATTAGGTCACAACCAGATTAGTACCGACTTTATCGTATTAGCGGGTGCACAATGTGTATCAGCAAGCAATGAACAGCTATTTCACTCCCTGGAAAAACATTGGCAACAACTGAATAAAGAATGCGCAAAATTAGTGTAAAAATAATTACCTTATTTATACGTGCTTATCAGTATGTGATTAGCCCCTATTTAGCACCAAGTTGTCGTTACAGTCCGACATGTTCTGAATACGCTATCGAAGCCTTCCAACGGTTTGGTTTTTCCCGCGGTTTGGTTTTATCCGTAAAACGAATTTTTAGTTGCCACCCCTGGCATCGCGGCGGACACGATCCAGTGCCGTCAACCTTTTCTTTAAAGAACAATTTAAAGACCAAATAACAAGCAAAAAATAAAATATCATGGGCAATCAACGCGTACTTTTATATTTCACTCTGTTCTTCATCGTTTATATGATTTGGGCACAATGGCAGATGGATTACGGTCCGCAACCTGTACCTGTTGCTGAAACAGGACAAAATCAAAATAGCGACATTAACAGTCCTTCTGTTGAAGCCATTCCACAGGCCGCCACAACAGAACAAGGTGGCCAGTCTGTTTCAGCTGCCATTAAAGAAGTAAGTAATATTAGTGAACGCATAACGATTGTTACTGATGTTTTAGAAGTGGAAATTGATAGCAAAGGCGGCGATATCCGTCGTGTTTTATTACGTGACTATTCTGTAACAGCAGAAAAACCCGAAGAAAAATTAGTATTGCTAACCGATGCCAGTGTTAATTATTTTGTTGCACAGTCCGGTTTGGTTTCTGTAAATGAAGGAACTGCCCCATCTCATAATACGATTTATCGCTTCGAACAAAGTGTCTATCGGTTAGCAGAAGGAAAAGACGTTATTGAAGTTCCACTTTATTGGGAAAACGATAACGGCGTTAGTGTTACAAAAGTTTTAACGTTCAAACGTAATAACTATGTAATAGATGTAAATTACACCATTACTGCCGGTGAACAAAATTGGAACGGTAGTGATTATATGCAAATTACACGATCGCGACCAATTGATGAAAACGGTAATGCTTTTATTCATACTTATACTGGCGGTGTTGTATATAACGAAGAAATCAAATATGAAAAATATGATTTCGATGACATTGCTGAAGAAAACTATAATGCACAGTTGAAAGATGGCTGGTTAGCAATGATCCAGCATTATTTTCTTGCGGCATGGGTTCCTGAAGCAAGTAAAAATAATTTATACTTCAGTCGTTACAATCGTAATAAAGATCACTACACATTAGGTACGCGTACATCTTCAACGACCATTGAAGCGGGACAAACAGGAGAGATTACTTCTCGTTTTGTTGTCGGCCCAAAACTTCAGTATGAACTTGAGGAAATTGCACCCGGGTTAGACCTAACAGTTGATTATGGAATATTAACCATTTTTGCAAAACCACTATTCTGGTTACTCAATGCTTTTCATGGCTTGTTTGGTAACTGGGGTTGGGCGATTATCTTTTTAACCATCACGGTTAAGGCTATCTTTTATAAATTGTCAGAGATGAGTTATAAATCAATGGCAAAAATGCGCAAAGTTGCACCGCGTATTCAAAAGATGAAAGAACAGTTCGGTGATGATCGTCAGGCGATGAGCAAGGCGATGATGGATATGTATAAACGAGAAAAAATCAATCCTATGGGAGGGTGTTTTCCAATACTTGTGCAGATGCCGGTTTTCATTTCTCTTTACTGGGTATTACTGGAAAGTGTAGAGATGCGCCACGCGCCTTTCGTTTTATGGTTGACCAACCTAACCGATAAAGACCCCTACTTTGTATTACCTGTAATAATGGGTATATCAATGTTTTTACAACAAAAGTTGAACCCCGCACCGATTGACCCCATTCAACAAAAAGTATTTCAGATAATGCCTTTTGCTTTTACGATTATGTTCGCATTTTTCCCTTCTGGCCTGGTGCTATATTGGGTAGTGAATAATATTCTATCTATTGCTCAACAATACGTCATCACCAAACGTATAGAAAATAGCTAAACAGAGTAACGCAACTTATTACTTAATAAAAATGATTAAAGATACCATCGCCGCCATTGCAACACCTTCGGGTCAAGGTGGCGTTGGTATTATTCGTGTTTCGGGTCCTGAAGCAATTACGATAGCTGAAAAAATTTCTGGCCTTTGTCCTGCTCCCCGTTATACGCATTACGGTCCTTTCACAGATAAAGATAAAATTAATATAGATAGTGGTCTTACGCTTTTCTTTAAAAAACCGTTTTCATTTACCGGCGAAGATGTTGTTGAGTTTCACGCGCACGGCGGGCCGGTTGTTTTAGATCTTTTGCTAAAAGAAATTTTACAAAACAATATACGCTTGGCACGTGCGGGTGAATTTACCGAACGAGCCTTTTTAAACGACAAAATAGATTTGACGCAAGCGGAAGCTATCGCCGACCTTATCGCTGCCGATAGTGAACAAGCAGCACGTGCAGCGATGCGTTCCATGCAGGGTGAATTTTCAGCGGTAATCCATCAACTTGTTGAGTCATTAATACAGCTTCGCATTTATGTGGAATCGGCTCTGGATTTTCCAGAAGAAGAAATTGATTTCTTAGCCGATACCGCTATCGCTGAACAATTAAAACAAGTGACAAACAAATTACAGGAAGTAAAAAAGTCAGCACAACAAGGTCGCTTACTTAAAGAAGGCATGACCGTTGTTATTGCAGGTAAACCCAATGCTGGAAAATCAAGCTTGTTAAATCAGCTAGCGGGCCAGGAGTCTGCAATCGTAACCGAGGTAGCAGGAACCACACGTGACATCTTACGTGAACACATTCAGATCGACGGATTACCTTTACACATTATAGATACAGCGGGTCTACGAGAGAGCGATGATATCGTAGAGCAAGAAGGTGTAAAGCGAGCAAAACAAATGATCGAAAAAGCCGATCGTGTATTGTTTGTAATTGATGTTAATGACGACGAAAAAAATGCGAGTCAAACATTGTTAGATGCTATCCCCAACAATATCGGTGTAACATCTGTTTATAATAAAATAGATAAAAACAAACAAGCCGCAGGAATTATCGAAAAAGATAAAACTAAAATATACCTATCCGCAAAAACAGGTGAAGGCATAAATTTTCTAAAACAGCACCTGAAGCAATGTATGGGTTACCAACAAAAAAATGAAGGACAGTTTATCGCACGCCGGCGTCACCTGGATGCCATTGATATTGCTGAACAGCATTTAGACATTGCACATAAAAATCTACATCACCTTAAAGCTGGCGAGTTACTAGCTGAAGAATTACGAATTGCACAAGAGTCTTTGTCATCAATAACCGGTGAATTTAGTAGTGACGATTTATTAGGTCGAATTTTTTCAGATTTTTGTATTGGTAAGTAGCAAAATGACGAACTTTTATTGATATAAAAGCCTCTTTGTAAAAATACCTTTTAGGGTTAGCCTGCCACTGTGGGTATGTTGGCTTTTGCCGCCGCGCAAACAAAAGGTATTTCCAGGTGGCCAGCGGTTATTGATAATAATACGTGTTGGTTTATCTGTTTTGATTCGTTTTATGGCGTCATGAATCCCTTTGGTATGATTGGCATTGATTCCTTGTTGTAATTTCATGATAAGCTGACTCCTATTTACTATATGAGTTCTGAGGCTCTGATGACTGCTTGAGTTATTACTTAAGAGTTATGCAGGAAGAGTTATGTAGGCGTTAGCGCCATAAAATATCAATAAATAAACTTAGGTATAAATTATGAAATATTTAGTTAAATTTGCAAGTATAACAATAGCACTTATCTCATCCGCAGCATCTAGTTCTGACGCGGCCCCCGCTTCTTCTCATGAAATAGCCTACCCAACAGGTTGGCAAAACTGGTCAACTATTGCGGTCTCACACAGAACAGACAACAACACTATAAGGACTATTCTAGGTAATGATATCGCCGTTAAAGCCGCACGTTCTGGTAAGACTAATCCTTGGCCAGATGGAGCCATTATTGGCAAGGTCGTATGGAAAGATACAAATCTAAAAGACTGGAAAACGGCTACAGCACCAGGAAAATTCGTACATGCTGAATTTATGTTTAAAGATTCAAGTAAATATTCCAAAACATATAACTGGGGTTGGGCGCGTTGGGTAGGTTTAGAGCAAAAACCCTTTCAAAAAGGAGTCCAGGTTTGTACAGCATGCCACACACCTGTAAAAAACCGCGATTGGGTTTTCACAGACCCAGCACTATTACCGTAAATTGCGCTAAGACGATAACTTTAACGCCGGTATTTCGGTCGCGTTCAATATAATTAGCAATGCCAATATTCATCGACCGGAACGGGCTTTCATTATGTGGGTGCGCAATCGCGAGTAAATAATCTTTACATGGTAGATATAAAGGTGTTTAACGCGGGCCAGAATGCAGCAGAGTGGGTGATTTCTGAATGCCCTTCTGTCTCAAATGCCAAAAACTTTTTAGGTGAATTTGCCGCTTCATATAATTCTTCGCTGTGCCAGAAAGGAATAACGTTATCGTCTTTACTGTGTGATATGAAAACGGGTGCGTGAATATTTTTGATTTTGTCGATACTGGCGAATTTGTCAAAAGGTACAATCGGATAAACTGTTTTGACTCTAAAAGCCGTGGTAAAAGGGCTTTCCAGAATCAACGCTGCCACTGAATTTTTAGATGCTAAATCCGTCGCGATGGCTGAACCTAAAGAGTGACCATATGAAATGATATGATCCGCATTAATGTTCTTCTGATCAATTAAGTAGTCATAAACAGCCTGAACATCATTATAAACCTGCTGTTCGCTCGCTTTTCCTTCGCTGTGCCCATAACCACTATAGTCATAGATAACAATGGAGTAACCATGTTTGTAAAAATTGCTTTGTAGGTGTTGCAAACCGCCAAGATCTACGGCATTGCCATGGCTATAAAGTATGGTGTATTTTGATGCAGGATTTTCTATATGCTTAACGATAATTTCATTAGTGTTTGCCTTATCAGAGGCATCAACAGAATTAACGGTGATGTATTGCTGAGATAAGTTATAAGATGGTGCCTGTGGAAGAAAAATAAGCTGATCGCTAAAGGTAATACCAATGCCAACAAGTGCCGCATAGACTAGTAAAAAGACAGAGAACAGTTTTTTTATGAAAAATTTCATATGATTGACTATGATTAGTTATTCGCTTTATAGATATATTTTAGACACATTTAATTCGCAAAATAACGAAAACCGTATTTAAATGACAGATTCAACTAAAAAATCCGCTATCTTATTAATTCATTGCCCGGATAAGCCCGGTATCGTGGTCGCGATTACGGATTTTATTCATAATAATGGCGGTAATATCTTATACCTCGATCAGCATGTTGATGGTGAGCAAGGTGTTTTTTTTATGCGAATAGAATGGCAGCTAGAAAACTTTGCTATTCAGCGCGATAAGATAGCAGAATATTTTGAGACGCTGGTTGGTTCACGCTACCAAATGACGTCGCAGTTACATTTTTCTGATACGAAACTACGCATGGCTCTGTTCGTATCGAAGATGTCCCATTGTTTTTATGATCTGTTGGCACGCTATGAGTGTGGTGAACTCAATATTGAGATTCCTGTTATTGTTAGTAACCATACGGATCTGCAACATGCGGCGGAAAGGTTGGGTATCGAGTTTCATTGTATACCGATTAATAAAGATAATAAGCAGCAACAGGAAGAAAAGCAGAAAGCGTTATTACAGCAACATGATATCGACTTTATTGTGCTTGCGAGATATATGCAGATAGTGAGTGATGATTTCGTTAAAGCGTATCCACAAAAAATAATTAATATACACCACTCATTCCTCCCTGCTTTTCCTGGTGGCCGCCCTTATCACAGTGCCTATGAACGCGGTGTAAAAATCATTGGTGCAACCAGCCATTATGTAACCGCAGAGTTAGACGCGGGACCTATTATTGAGCAGGATGTGGTGCATGTTAGCCATAAAGATTCAATTGAAGATATGGTGCGTATTGGGCGTGATCTGGAAAAAATTGTTCTCGCTCGTGCAGTGCGCCACCATGTTCACCATGATTTGCTGGTTTATGAAAATCGTACGGTAGTTTTTGAATAATGGTCGTTAAGCGGTTGTTTGGAAAGGTAGTACACAGTAATCTATTTCTCTTTAGATTACTTTTCATAAGGCCAATAGACTTTGTTGAAATTCATAGGTATTCGCTGTATAACACCCTATATTTCGGAGTTATGCGGAACCGCATAACCCTGTTAGCAAAATTCGCCTATCTACCGAAAATCGCAAATTTTGCGGAACTGTATACTTAACTGTGATTGTTTTTGCTATTCATAATAAGCTAACTCCGCCTTGCTGATACGGGCTCGAGGCTCAGTTGACTATCCGAGTTTAAATGCTTGGAGTCCTATACAGCGTTCATACTTGTTAACGGTCTCTCAAATGAGGAGCCAGGCGCTCATCGAACTGCTGTATAGAAAAGCTTTAGTTGCGGCTAAAGCCTGGGTCTCACTTTACCCAAGACAGGTGTTATTATCCATACAATGCGCTGCAGTTGACCCAGCAATACCCCGTTCCGCTGCGCTACACTCTGTATTGCCGGTCAACTGAGCTTAAGCGTTATGCAGAATAAATAAGAAATGAAAACAGCATCCAAGCATATTTTATTTGTGGTTTTAGCATTGGTCATCACAAGTGCGACCCCTCTTGCTTTTGTTACAATGGAGAAAACACCATTAAAAAATTCGTCTAACGAAATGTACGAGGTTTACAAAAGCGGTCTTCCTCTACGATACATTGAA
>UOFE01000005.1_pt1 | contig 16839 bp, 17 predicted proteins | sample 1988381 | NCBI WGS metagenome assembly UOFE01 (sample SAMEA4712194, study PRJEB27164) | hydrothermal vent metagenome | biome: marine basaltic hydrothermal vent biome; feature: marine hydrothermal vent; material: mineral | place: Pacific Ocean | collected 2011-06-14/2011-07-23 | depth 1689 m
TGTCGGAGCCCATATCCGACAGGCGGATATCGCTGCCGATTTCCGCGCCGGTCGCGCCATTCACCCGTTGGCCATAGATTTCATTCTCATTATCGACCAATGATCCAGTATCATCATCGCCAGACCACACCACAAAATACTCGTTATTGCTGGCGTTATAAGCCACAGCGGGATTAAAAGCGTCAAAGAGGGCATCACCGTCGGAGCCCATGTCCGACAGGCGGATATCGCTGCCGATTTCCGCGCCGGTCGTGCCATTCACCCGCTGGCCAAAGATTTCATTCTCGTTATCGACCAATAATCCGGTATCATCATCGCCGCGCCACACCACAAAATATTCGTTATTGCTGGCGTTATAAGCCACAGCGGGATTAAAAGCGCCAAAGGAGGCATCACTGTCGGAGCCCATATCCGACAGGCGGATATCGCTGCCGATTTCTGGATCAACGGTTACGGGGTAATGCGCACCGTGCAAGTCACTGGCGGCAACCGTAATGCGGCTGTGAGTCGCCGTGGTGTGCATGGTAGCAGGCAAAATAGTACCCTTCGCATCGAACACAGTAACCTGGCCTAAGTTAACCGCACCTGTTGCATCGTGCCAGCGCCAGCCAGTGTCGGTTTGGCTAAATTTTCCGGCACTGTTAATCACGCCTTCGATAACCAGATCATTTTTGGCGGTGTAGGGCTTATCAATAATAAAGCGTTGCTCGATGGTTTGCGGTTTTAACAGATAGCGTTCGGTATATTGCGGGTGAATGTATTCAACCACTCGCTTATTTACTATTGGAGTAACCGATTTCATATGTTTAACTTGCCAATGCCAGTTCGGACCCTGTGTCGGCGTAAAGTTAACGCCGTTCTCATCAAAGGTAACACGGTGGTTACGGTTGTTGACCACGATGTTTTTATCATGCTGCTCGATACGGTTAAACACCGCACTGATTGCCTGTTGTTCAGATATTGTCGACTTAGAGATAGCCGATTCAGAAACAATCGGCTGTGCCGGAAGGCCCGCATTCGCATCGCCAATAATAGTAAGCGGATGCGCTAAAAATACCACACCACAAAAAAGTAAAATAAAGGGTAAATCGGTCAGAATGTGTCGTTGCTTCATGTTAGCTTCCGTTAGGTGGTTTCAAAATCAAAATTTTGGTAATGTACTGCATGGTAAGTAAGTAGTGCACTCGATGCATTGCAGTCTAAACGCGGGCATCAACTATTAATGAGTGCTATTTCACATATACAGATATGAAACGAATCATATGCCAAGCTTGCTCGAAACTGTTTTACTTGAGTCAAGCCACCATGGTCAACTCTTCAACTTAACAATAATACAACTTTTAACATGTGATATTTGGGGTAGTCTAGTCTGACCCCATTGGTTTTTAAATGGTTTCCCCGTAAATATACCAGCCAGAAACACCTAAATAAACATACCCTCGCCTCTCCAACTCTTTTGGAGTAAGCGTTTTACTATTATTTAAAGACCATACCGTCTTATAAATAATCCCAGAAGAACTGCCAGATACAGACAAACCCGGGGCATACATAACAAAAGTAACTACCGCTAAAGGGTTACCCTCATAATCACCATGCCTGCCACAATCAATGGATAAAGCAGGAATATCAATCAGACCTTGTTTTATTTTTTTTAATCGTTGAACGTCATTTTCAACAATTAAATCGACATTTTAGTGTTATCTTTTATGTTCGTTTGCAATTTAATTTTTCAATTATTGCCAGTAGTACTATGTTTCATTAAACTCATTGATGAGTCGTATGTAATTTTCGAAACGTTGTTTATTTAATTTTTTATCAGTTACCGCTTGCTTCATTGCGCATCCCGGTTCATTTTGGTGGCTACAGTTGCTGAATTTACATGCGCCTTCAAACTTTCTTACGTCGACGAAACCGTTAGTAATCTCATTGAGGTTGTTATTGTTTGGTGTGAAATCACGAACGCCGGGTGAGTCGATGATGATACCGTCACATTTTAAATGGTAGAGCGCTGATACAGTCGTGGTGTGTTTGCCTTCTCCTGTTGATTCTGATGTAGCGCCAATTCTGATTTCTTCTTTTGGCAAAATGGCTTTCACGATGGACGATTTTCCAACGCCTGATAACCCGACCAAAATGCTAGTGGTATTGCTTAGTGCGTCAGATATTTCTTCTAAGCCGGTATTTTGTTTTATGCTGGAGGCAATGACGTGATAACCGATACTTTGATAAAGCTCACTTAGATCTTTAACTGATTTTTCCGTTTCGGGATTAAGCAAATCAACTTTGTTGATAATGATAAGCGCCTTTGCTGGTAGATTTTCTGCGGCGATTAAATATCGATCTATTAGGTAAGGGTTAGGTTTAGGTTTGAGTGATGTGACGATAACCAATTGTCCAATGTTAGCAGCAACCGGTTTTATGGCACCCGCGAAACCGGTTTTCACTAATAGGTTTGATCGCTCTTTGACGGCAACGACGACATTTTGTGACTCGGCTGTAGATAAGGTCTCTGATTTTTCGTTATTTTTATTGTTGAGAATTTGCTGTACCAGTACATAATCCCCGCAGGCAATATCCCCCAGATTTTGTCGAATTTTGCATTTTATTCTTTTAAGGCTTTCGGTCTCAGCATATAGCTGACGACCGTGATGGCTGATGACGCGAGCAGTCTGTGTGCTGGCTTCGTCGAGTTGGCGCTGCTGCTGGTTGTCTTTTATTTTATTTTTTTGCTGTGACGCGATACGTCGCTGTTGTTGCTTAGATAGTTTGCGTTTTGCCATGACTGGGAGCTATAGATTTTGTGCAGCATTAATTTTTGCTGCACAGATAAAATCATTAACTGATAATCCACCGATACTGTGGGTGCTGTAAGTGATGATGCATTGGTTGTAGCTAACGGATAGGTCAGGGTGATGGTTTTGTTGGTGTGCTATTTGCGCGACCACATTAACGAATGCCATAGTCTGGTAATAGTTTTTGAATTTAAAAGTGAGGCAGATGTTTTTATCCTGCTCGTTTAGTTGCCATTGGGGATCCAATTGTTGTAATAATTTAGTGGCTTCATCTATGTCTAATGCTAAATTGTCTTTTGTTAGTTCAGCACAATGTTTTGAGGTTAACGCTGTCATGCAGGTTTAAAAACGGTAATATTTTTTATTCAGAAATTGTACGACGGCATTAGCATCTTCATCAAACCATGGCACATCGCTACCTTCTTTGCAGCGGACGACCTGCTGGCTGAGCGCGTCGATGGATTTAACAAAACGGTTGTCTCGGGTGTAAACCTCGTCGGTGTGACATTTATAACAGTGGTTTTTATGCGCTTCTTCACCGTGTGCGAGAGGATTGGTGATTTCACCTCCTGAATCAACGACTATTTTTTCATCGTTATCATTATCCTTTGCGCAAGAGACACTACTAAAACAAATAACAGTGACAAAGAGTAAATAATGAAACGATTGTTTGATTGAATTTTTCATAGTTATTCCTGAAGGTTTTTCATTACGCGTGAGCGTTAAGGTGTGCAATACGTACAGGTGCGGGTGGATGTGAATCATAAAATGCCGAGTACCATGAGTCAGGTGTTAGGGTGCTGGCATTTTCACGATACAGACCGACGAGGGCATGGATTAGATGTTTAGCGTCGGTTTGTTCAGCCGCAAAAGCATCCGCTTCAAATTCATTCTTTCGTGACAAAATACTAAATAGTGGCTGGAAAGCAAAAGTGAATACAGGCAGAACGAGTGTAAATAACAATAAGGCCATATAGGTTGAAACATTGGTTATGCCAAGTGCTGTATAAAACCATTCGGCTTTCATTAGCCATGCAAGCAGGGCGAGTCCAAGTAGTGTGGTGCCAAATGAAATGGCCATGCCTTTAATGATGTGTTTTTTCTTGAAGTGCCCTAACTCGTGCGCGAGGACGGCTTCAAGTTCATCATCACTTAACATTTTCAACAGGGTGTCGAAAAACACGATACGTTTGTTCTTACCGAAACCAGAGAAATAAGCATTGCCATGAGAAGAGCGCTTTGATCCGTCAATGACAAAGATGCCGTTGCTGTTAAATCCACATCGTTCGAGCAGGCCAGTAATACGGTTAAGTGTTTCACCTTCTTCAAGTGGCTCAAATTTATTGAAGATAGGTGCAATCCATGTTGGGTACACCCACATCATGAACAGGCTAAATCCGCTGATAACCAGCCATGTGTATATCCACCATTGTTCCCCAGATTGTTCCATCAGCCACAAAATAACATAAAGTAATGGTACGCCGATGATGAGTCCTAGTAGGCTGCCCTTGAACATGTCGGTGATAAAGGTTTTGATTGTTGTGCGGTTAAAGCCAAATTTTTCTTCAATGACAAAGGTGCTGTAGAGTGAAAATGGCAGGTCGAGTAATGAAGAAATGAAGGTGAAAGTAAGGATGACTGCTATGCCAGTCATGATAGGCCCTAGTTCCAGTACGATGATGTTTTGGTCGAGCCATTCCAGTCCACCGCCCAGTGTCCAGATAAGTAACAATGCTATTTCATAAAACATGGGTAAACGGCCAAATTTAACTTTTGTTGATGTGTAGTCAGCGGCTTTTTGATGGTCTTCCAGTGTGATTTTGTCGGCGAAGGATTTTGGCACGACAGCACGATGTTGTGCGACATGCTTTAACTGACGATGGGACAGGTAGATTCGCATTAATGTTGATATCGCCAACATGGCCAAGAATAAAAGGGTGAAATTATGTAACTCGATCATTAAAAACTCTTTGTGTTATCGGTTGTAGCCTGTAATATCTCCCCAATATACCATTGATTAGAGCAGCACTCCATTACTGATGCTCCGGTTAATATCACTCTCATCCTGATGATTTAAGGAAAAGTATAACTATGTCAAAAATAAGCGATGAAAATTTAATCTGGATTGATCTCGAGATGACGGGTCTGGATCCGAATTCGGATTTAATTATAGAAATTGCCACAATCGTTACGGACAAAAACTTGAATATTATCGATGAGGGACCCTCTATCGTGATTAATCAATCTGACGAGGCGATGGACGGCATGGATGAGTGGTGTACCAATCAACATGGTAAATCGGGTTTGACTGGTCGTGTCAAAAATAGTGCGATTTCTGAGGAGACAGCAGAAAATTTAACGCTGGCATTCTTAAAACAGTATGTGCCAGAACGTAAATCACCGATGTGTGGAAACAGTATTTGTCAGGACAGGCGTTTTCTCGCACGGTATATGCCGCAGTTGGAAGACTTTTTTCATTATCGAAATCTTGATGTCAGTACCCTAAAGGAATTGACCAGTCGTTGGGCGCCGGAAAAAAAGATGGTTTATTTGAAAGAGTCCAGTCATCTGGCGATGGACGATATTAAAGATTCAATCGATGAGCTTAAGCATTACCGGGAGACTATTCTTAATATTTAAGAGTGGTATTCTATTCCCAGTATACTTCAAAATACTTTTTGTGATATCTCAGGATATTATTTTTACCTTTGTTAATCTCGAATGTTTTTGTTGGGAATCCAGTTGTGTACATGGGGCTGGATTCCCGACAAAAACATTCGGGGATGATGGGTAGGAGCATTCGAAAATGACAGGATTTGGCTGTTTGTTTTTATCTGTTTTTAGATTTCAACAGGTGAGTCAGGGTGATTTCCCCAATCCGACCACGAACCGGGATAACCCAGCACATTTTCATAACCTAACGATTTCAATATCAACCACGAATAAGCTGACCGATGATGTGACTGGCAATAACAAATCACTTCTTTATCTTTGGTGATGCCTAATTCATCAAGACGGTTTTGAATGGTTTCTTCAGGTAATAGCCTCAAGTTGTTATTTTTATCCATCGACTCGGTCCACTCATAATGTATGGCACCGGGGATTCTCCCAGCTTTGTTGGCGAATTTTTTCTCGCCATTGTATTCGGCTAATGTGCGTGCATCGAGTAGCACTGTAGTGTCGTCATTCAGATGGGTTTGAACAAATGCACGAGTAGCGGTGTGATGATGCGTCTTTTTTAATTGATAATCACTGGGTTCAGGCTTGTCTGGTGTGGTGTTACTTAGTGGGTGCCCTTCGTTTGCCCAGCTATGCAGGCCGCCATTGAGTAAAACGGCTGTTTCGTGACCGAACACTTGTAGTGTCCATACAAAACGTGCGGCACAACCACCACCTTCGTCATCGTATGCGACGATTAGTGATTTTTTAGTAATGCCGAGGTTCGATAATAAAGCAGAAAAAGCTTCATTGTCTGGAAGTAGACCCATTACCGGTTTGTCTATTTTGACAATGTCTGCGTAGTTAACAAAATGTGCATCGGGGATATGTGCCTGTGCATATTGTTTGGCTTTACATAAATCAACAATGACAATGTTTTCATTACCAAGTAAAGCTTCGAGTTGTTTGGGTTCTATAATATAGCTGGTTTGAGACATAGGAAAATAGGATTAAGTTGTAGGTTTTAAGTTATAAGTTTGTTGTTGTGTAGCTTACAATTTAAAACTTATAACATTCTTGTCGTCTTTATTCGGTTTTTGTTGTGGTTTTAGTACGGTATTTTTTGCTGCTGACGTATCGTCTGCTACCGGGTAGTCCAGAGAGAAATGCAGGCCACGACTTTCTTTACGTAACATTGCACTGCGAATAATTAATTCGGCGACCAGTGTTAAATTACGTAATTCAATCAAGTCACTGCTGATACGAAAGTTGCTGTAATACTCTGCTATTTCCTGTTGCAAAAGACTGGCTCGATGCATGGCGCGTTCCAGTCTTTTATTGGTTCTAACGATGCCGACATAGTCCCACATGAATCGACGTAGTTCATCCCAGTTATGTGAGATGACTACATCTTCGTCTGAATCTGTTACCCGGCTTTCATCCCAGTGTGAAATTTTTTGATACTGATAGGGTTCATTTATATTTTCTGTAATGTGTTTGGCTGCGGCTTGAGAAAAAACCAGGCATTCCAGTAACGAATTACTTGCCATTCGATTGGAGCCATGTAAACCCGTGTGGGCGGTTTCGCCAATGGCATACAGGTTGTTTATATCGGTACGACCATTCAAGTCAGTATTAACACCGCCGCAGGTATAGTGAGCAGCAGGGACGACGGGGATAGGGTCTTTAGTAATGTCGATACCGAGCTTTAAGCAACGCTCATAAATTGTTGGAAAATGTGATGCGATAAAAGCCGGTGAGCGATGACTAATATCGAGATAGACGCAGGATGCACCCAGGCGTTTCATTTCATGGTCAATAGCACGTGCGACGATATCACGCGGTGCAAGTTCGCCACGTTCATCAAATTTATGCATGAATCGCTTGCCGTTGGGCAATAACAATTTTCCACCTTCGCCCCTGATTGCCTCGCTGATGAGGAAAGATTTGGCTTTTGGATGATACAGGCAGGTTGGATGAAACTGGTTGAATTCCATATTGCTAACGCTGCAACCTGCCCGCCACGCCATGGCAATACCATCACCCGTAGAACCATCTGGGTTACTGGTATACAGGTAAACTTTGCTGGCACCGCCGGTAGCCAAGACAACAAAACGTGCCTGGAACGTTTCAACCCGGTTGGTTTTTTTGTTGAGCACGTAGGCACCGATACAGGTATTGATTGCATCGCTGTTGTTCTGTTTGTTTGATGTGATTAGATCAACCGCATTATGGTGCTCATAAAAAGTAATATTGCTGTGATGACGCGCGTGGTTTTCCAGCGTATCACTCATGGCTTTGCCTGTGGCATCGGCAGCGTGCACCACGCGACGGTGTGTATGACCACCTTCTCGAGTCAGATGTAATTTTCGATCACCGGATTTAAAGATTTCGCTACTGAAGGGCACGCCGAGCTCCTGCATCCAGCGGATATTTTCAGGACCTCTCTCTATGACATATCTAACGGTATCTTCATCTGACAAGCTACCGCCGACGTTTAAGGTGTCTTTAATATGTGACTCAAAAGAATCTTCTTCGCTAAGTACAGCTGACATGCCGCCCTGCGCAAAATAGGTACTGCCGTCTTTACTGGGACCTTTGGTGATGATGGCAACACTGCATTTATCTGCGATGCGCAAGGCAAGGCTGAGGCCGGCTGCGCCGCCGCCAATGATTAGAGCGTCGTGTTGATAGGTGTTTGGCATGCTAAAATAGGTAACTGTTGGGTTAAGCTTTCTTTAAAATACGGTAAGTTTAACCGCTTATAGTTAAAAAATACAAAAACTTATATAACCAAAGGGAACTATAGTGAAATATCTCAGTCATATATTGCAGGGTGATATGTCGCTCATTATGAAGAGGCTTCAATGAGCGAACGTGCGATAGACCAGGAGTTGGTAGTCAGGGTGCAGCAAGGCGATAAAAAAGCCTTTGATTTGCTGGTACTGAAGTATCAACTGCGCTTATCTAAACTGGTTTCCCGATTTTTAAGAAACCAGTCTGATGTGCCTGATGTGGTACAGGAAGCTTTTATTAAAGCTTACCGTGCGTTACCAAATTTCAGGGGTGAGAGTGCATTTTATACCTGGTTATATCGAATAGCGATTAACACGGCGAAAAACCATCTGGTCGCGCAATCACGTAAAAGCCCGGCAAACAGTATTGATGTGCAGGATGCCGAAGATTACGGTGCCAGTGAATGGCTAAAAGAATATGCGACGCCAGAGCGAGAAGCACTGGCATCGGAGTTGAAAACGACCATAAATCAAGTGATGGGTGAATTACCTTCTGATTTGCGTGAAGCGATAACTTTACGAGAGATTGAAGGTCTAAGTTATGAAGATATTGCGGTGGTCATGGATTGTCCGATTGGTACAGTAAGATCTCGAATCTTTCGTGCCCGCGAAGCCATAGACAGCAAATTAGAACCTATACTGGATGATGATAGTCGGCAGGTTTCTACACAATATGGCTAGTTAAGCAGAGTGGTTTGGCAGTAAAGATAAATTGATAGTAAAGATTAATATTGAATGATGTTCTTAATCTTGGTGATGAGACATACGTGATGAAAAACAGTAGTGGTGAAAAACAGTTATGAGCAAGCGTAAAGAAAAAATTTCTGCATTTTTAGATAATGATCTACATCGTGATGAGCTCATGTCTTTTTCATTGTCAGCAGAGCCTGATGACGCCGAGGTGGCGCAACGTTACCAGATGGTTGGCGATGCCTTACGTGGTGAAATGAATGAGGCATCGTTTGTTGATGTTAGCCATGCTGTACGCGAAGCACTGGCCGATGAAAATATTGCCGATGAAATGCCCCATCCGTCATTGGCCACGGTTTCATCTGACGCACCAAAACCAACAGGTTTTGACTGGTCGTCGTTGTTCAGACCAGTGGCGGGTATGGCAGTCGCTGTATTTGTTGCGGTTGTTCTGGTCACCACATTATCGGAGCAGGGTGACGGTGGTATTGCTGACATTGCTGATAACACCGCGCAGCAATCTAAGAATCAAGCGGCGATTCAGGTTGCTACAGATAACAAGTCGGTCGCCCCGGTATCAGTCGGTAATAATTCTATGGATATGGATTCATATTTCAGTCAGCATTTAGAGTTTGCAACACAGGATGCGCTGCAAGGCCGCTTACCTTATGTACGTGCTGTTAGTTTTGAACCGACTAAAACAGAATTTGAAAGCATTGGCAAATAAGTCATATTCGCTTTAAGCCAATGTTAATAGGCCTTTGCACGATACAATCACGAGTAAAAATGTCTAAAATTTCACTGCTTTTCGGTAATTACTCCTGCATTATCCTACTATCTGTCATCCATGGTCGTATCGTTAGAAAACTTGCCAATAGCCAGCTATTAGCCTTTTTTTCTTTCGCGCCTGTATCGTATATAAGGTCTTTTTAAATAATACAATAATGCCTCTTTACACTGTTATTGCTGTTTTTTTACTGGCTTTTAGCGCCAACAGTTATGCGGGTGATTTGTTCGATATGTTGCAACGTATGTCGGATGCGGATCAAAATCAAAATTATCAGGGAATATTTATCCTGAGAAAGTCGGATAAACTTTCTACTCTCAAAGTACTGCATGGTAACGATGAAGAGGGTGTCTGGGAACGTCTGGAAACGCTCGATGGTGAATCCCGTCAGGTTATCAGACGTAATAATAAAATCGTCTCAATCTACCCAGGTCGAAAATTAGTTACCATTCGACATCGTGCAAATAATCATTCCTTGCATCTACAATTGCCCGATAACATAAAACAGCTCGATAACTTTTATACCCTTCAACGTCTTGATGATGATCGAATTGCAGACCATCCGACACTGGTCGTGGACTTGCTACCAAAAGACCAATATCGTTATGGCTATCGATATTGGGTGGATAAGAATACGGGTATGTTATTACGATGTGATTTGCTGGCTGTAGATAATACGGTCGTTGAACAGATGATGTTTGCTTCACTGAAATATTTAAAGTCATCACCTGAAGACTTATTTGAAATTGCACCGATTGAACAATACAAACGACAAGTACTGGATGCGCATGAGTTTAACGTGTTGCCGAGTACACAATTGAAATGGGCGGTGAAGGTTTTGCCGAAAGGATTTATGTTGACCCAGAGTATGACGCGACATCCATCGCCTTCTGCAACAAACAAAAGCGTAACCGCAGATTTATTGCATCTAGTTTACTCAGATGGTCTGGCATCGGTTTCGATTTTTATCGAGGAAAATCAGGGTGAAGATAAACATTTGCAAGGTGCCTCGACAATGGGCGCAGTCAATGCGTATGGTAATTCTGTCGGCGACCATTTTGTAACGGTTGTTGGTGAAGTGCCGATAACCACAGTGCAGTCGATGGCACGTTCAACTGTTAGATTGCAGTAGAGCGTAATGATAGAAGAACAGGCACAAGTTATTGAAGTACAGGGCGATCAGCTAATTTTGCAGGCGCAAACGCAATCCACATGCGGGAGTTGTGCGGTAAATAAAAGTTGCGGTACTTCAGTGCTTGCCAAGGTGGTTGGAAGAAAATTCACACAGTTTCAAGCTGAAAATAACATCGGTGCTGAAGTAGGTGACAGGGTCGTAGTGGGTATTGCAGAAGAGGCACTACTAAAAGGTTCGCTTGCTATCTACATACTGCCTGTAATTGGCATGTTGGTTTTTGCTCTTATTATGGATTATTTGCTTGTAGAAATGGCTGTTCGCGATTTATATATAGCCGCATCGGGTGCGGCAGGGCTGGTGTTTGGGTCTTTATTAGCAAGGTTGTATTTTCTACAAAAGAATAGCACACACCAATTTGCCCCTATCGTTTTAAGAAAAGTCGCATTGCATAATGCGTCGCTCCACGTCACCACAACATCTCCCTGAAAAGCCACTATCATGGTAAACTAGCGCCCATTCTTATCGGGTAAGGTAAGTCGGGTCATTCAGATACAAAAGTTACAGGTTAGTGATACCGGCTTTGCCGGTTTTTTTATGCCCATGGAAGGGCGGTATATCGCAAAGAGCCAAGGACGGCGGTGTTTTAAGTTCCTTCTCCCTTTGGGAGAAGGTTAGGATGAGGGTCTAATTGAAAACACCCTCACCCTAACTCGCTCTTGAAGGGAGAGGAGGCAAAACCCGCAGTAAATAACACGCTTTAGGTGCACGGTTGGAATTCATACTTTTTTCACGTAGTAACTGCCATCTTTGCGAAGCCATGGAAGCTGAATTAAGCCCCTTTATTGAGAATCACAACATCATAGTGAAACGACAATACATTGATAATGAGCCAGTACTCGAAAAACGCTATGGTACTAAAGTCCCCGTTTTAACTTTGCAGGATGAAACTTTGTGTGAATATTTTCTTGATGCTGAAAAGTTGTTATCTATTATTAATCGAAATGATGATTGAAAACTCACCACGACAAATTGACCGCTTAACTAATTATTTTTAATGAAAAACATTCGTAATTTTTCTATCATCGCCCATATCGATCACGGTAAATCCACATTGGCAGATCGCCTTATACAATCCTGTGATGGTTTGAGTGAGCGTGAGATGGAAGCACAAGTTCTGGATTCGATGGACATCGAGCGTGAGCGTGGCATAACTATTAAAGCGCAAAGCGTTACTTTAAATTACAAAGCCGATGATGGTGAAATCTATCAATTGAATTTCATTGATACGCCAGGCCATGTGGATTTTTCGTATGAAGTGTCGCGTTCGCTGGCTGCATGTGAAGGTGCATTACTTATTGTTGACGCCTCACAAGGTGTCGAAGCGCAGAGTGTTGCAAACTGTTACACCGCTCTAGAACAGGGATTGGAAGTGGTTCCCGTTTTGAATAAGATTGATCTACCCGCGGCTGACCCGGATCGGGTGTGTGAAGAAATTGAAGAAGTGATAGGTATTGATGCCTCGAAGGCACTACGTGTCAGCGCGAAGACGGGAGAGGGTATACACGAATTGATGGAGCAAATCGTTGCAGAAATCCCGGCGCCTGTGGCTGACGTGAATGCACCGCTACAGGCGTTGATTATCGATTCCTGGTTTGATACTTATGTCGGTGTCATCATTTTAGTTCGTGTGATGCAAGGCGCGATGACGCCGCGAAAAAAGATGACCGTCATGTCAACGGGTCGCAGTTATCTGGTTGACAAGGTCGGTGTGTTTACACCGAAACGTACCGACCGTGACTCGCTATCTGCGGGGCAGGTGGGTTACATCATCGCCAGTATCAAGGAGATTGATTCAGCGAAAGTTGGCGACACCATTACCATGACGGATAACCCGGCTGATGAGCCACTTGAGGGTTTTAAAGAAGTGCAGCCTCGAGTTTTTGCTGGCATGTTCCCGGTGAGTTCAGATGATTACAACGATTTTCGTGATTCGCTTGAAAAACTGACATTAAATGATGCGTCCCTGCAATTTGAGCCTGAAAATTCATCAGCACTGGGTCTGGGATTTCGAATTGGTTTCCTTGGCATGTTGCACATGGAAATCATCCAGGAGCGGCTTGAACGTGAGTATGATCTGAATCTGATTACCACGGCACCCACCGTGGTCTATGAAATACTCGATACTAAAGGTGAGGTGCGTGAGATTCACAATCCGGCTGATCTGCCCGAAGTTAATTACATTGAAGAGCTCCGTGAGCCGATTATCCGTACCAATATACTGGTGCCACAGGATTATGTCGGTAATGTGATTACATTGTGTATTGAAAAACGGGGCGTGCAGATAAATATGCAATACATGGGTAGCCAGGTGTCACTGGTTTATGAAATGCCGTTAAGCGAAGTCGTGCTCGATTTCTTCGATCGACTAAAATCGGTCAGTCGTGGTTACGCCTCCTTTGATTATGAATTTGACCGTTTTCAGGTTGCCGACCTGGTCAAAGTCGATATCCTTATCAATAACGAACGAGTTGATGCGCTTTCTATCATTGCTCACCGTGACAACAGTATTAGACGTGGGCGGGATGTAGTTGATAAGATGCGTGAACTAATTCCCAGACAAATGTTCGATATCGCTATTCAGGCCGCGATAGGGCGAAGTATTATTGCTCGTAGTACGGTTAAAGCTTTGCGTAAAAATGTGACGGCTAAATGTTATGGTGGTGATGTCTCACGCAAACGTAAACTGCTTGAAAAACAGAAAAAAGGCAAAAAACGCATGAAGCAATTTGGCAAGGTTGAAATACCGCAGGAAGCTTTTTTAGCCGTGTTGAAAGTGGATAGCTAACGAGTTTTACCTTTTTGTAAATATATAGTTAATAAATATAGAGTTCTAGTTTTATGATGATATTCGATTTTTCATTTTATCTTTTTGTTGCAGTGGTCATCACGGGTACGATCTGGTTGATTGATAAATGGTTTTTAGCGCCAAAACGTAACGAGGTTGTCCACTCTACAACACGGGTTCATCAAGGCGTAGAAATAAGTCGAAAAGGTGATGAGCCTGTTATTGTAGAGTACGCGAAATCATTCTTTCCCGTATTACTGATTGTATTTCTGCTTCGAGGGTTTGTGGTCGAGCCTTTTCGCATTCCATCAGGCTCAATGTTGCCATCGTTATACATTGGTGATTTTATTTTAGTGAATAAATTTTCATACGGTATTAAAGTTCCTGTTATCAATAAAACCTTAATAGATTTTGCGCCTCCTGAGCGTGGAGATGTGGTGGTTTTTCGTTACCCTCGTGATCCAAATCTAGATTATATAAAACGTGTCATCGGTTTGCCGGGTGATCATATTGCATACTACAACAAGGTTTTATATGTGAACAGCATACCTGTCGTACGTGAATTTGTCGGTCAGTATAAAGGCCCCGGTCAAACTTCTGCAACTGAGTATGTCGAAAAACTATCGGGTGCCGACCATGCAATGTTGTTGTTGCCGGCAAGACCTAATAACTTGCAAGGTGAGTACATCGTGCCAGAAGGGACTTTCTTTGTAATGGGCGATAATCGTGATAATAGTAACGACAGTCGAGTTTGGGGGCCGGTACCTGAGGCTAATCTGTTAGGTAAGGCTTTTATGATTTGGATGCATTTTAGTGATGAATGGCACCTTGATCGTGTTGGTACTATGATTAAGTAAGGTCATATAACAATAATTTATTCTCAAGGTAACGATAAGATGAAAAAGCGACTAATAAATACTCGATCTAATCAACGTGGTCTAACTTTAATTAGCTGGATGGTTGTCATCGTTTTTGCATTATCTCAGGTAATTATTGCAATGAACGTGTTACCCGTATACATGACCGATTCGACAGTGAAGACTGTTTTAGAGGGAATGACCACGGATGTAAGTGCCAGTAATATGACAACAAAAGAGCTGAAGTCATCGGTATTAAAGCGATTGAATATCAGTAGTGTTTACAGTATAAAACCTGAGCATGTCAAAGTTAAAAAAGGTCGAAATGAAAGTACCATCATCGTTGACTATGAGCCTCGTGGGGCAATTATCGGAAATTTGGAATATATCGTTCATTTTCAACACGAAGTTAAAGTTAAGTCACGATAACGTCTTTTTTACTAAAAGATTCATCGAATATTAAATATGGCGCAGCTTAATGCTATTAATGATCTGTTAAAAAAACTTGAATATTCTTTCAGTGATTTGACGTTGTTAGACGAAGCTTTAACGCATCGTAGCTTTGCCTCTACAAATAACGAGCGCTTAGAATTTCTCGGTGATGGTATATTGAACTTTGTTATCGCAGATGAATTGTTTAAAGCTTACCCGGATGTACAGGAAGGTGATTTAAGTCGCTTACGTGCCAATCTAGTTAATAAAGAGTCTCTGGCAGTAATAGCCAATGAACTAAAGTTAGGCGATGTGATTAAACTCGGTTCTGGCGAATTAAAAAGCGGCGGTTTCCGGCGACCCTCTATCCTTGCAGATGCAGTAGAGAGTATTCTTGGCTCAGTCTACTGCGATGGCGGGTTTCAATCTGCCAGAGATTTAATTGTTCGTCTTTATGCTGATCGTTTGGCATCACCCGCTGATTTACAAAGTTTAAAAGATCCTAAAACACAATTGCAGGAGCTTTTGCAATCACGGCGATTTTCCTTGCCAGATTATGAGGTGACAGAAATAAAGGGTCAGGCTCATGCACAGGTTTTTCATGTCAGATGTACTATCGATAAAATTAAAATTGAAGTGAATGGTGAAGGTAAAAGCCGTCGCAAGGCAGAACAGGTTGCCGCAGAAAAGGCCATTAAACTAGTGAATGAGAACTTTGGTAATAAGAAAAATGAGTGATCCAATTGTGTCTGATGATGGTTCATCAAATAGTTTGCGTTCGGGTTATGTCGCAATCATAGGTCGGCCTAATGTGGGTAAGTCTACGCTACTTAATTATATTCTTGGTATGAAGTTGAGTATTACTTCGCGCAAGCCGCAAACCACGCGGCATCAGATATTAGGTGTAAAAACATCAGGTAATGTCCAGGCAGTGTATGTCGATACGCCAGGTATACATAAGCGCCGTGGTACAGCAATAAATAAATATATGAACCGTGCGGCTACTTCGATACTTAATGATGTGGATATTATTCTGTTTCTGGTTCAGGCGAAGCAGTGGACAGAAGAAGATCAGGCTATTCTCGAAAAACTTAAGTTAGTCAGTTGTCCAGTGGTATTGGTGGTTAATAAAATGGATACACTTGCTAATAAAAAAGAATTATTGCCTCTTATCGAAGAACTATCTTCAAAGTTAGAGTTTTCAGAAATTATTCCAGTGTCTGCATTAAATGGCGTAAATATTGAAGTCATCGAACAAAAAATATCATCGCTACTTCCAGAGAGCACGCACTTCTATCCTGAGGATCAGATAACAGATAGAAGCATGCGTTTTCTGGCATCGGAGATAATCCGTGAAAAATTAATACGTGAGTTGGGTCAGGAGCTACCTTATACCTCAACTGTTGATATCGATAAGTACGATGAAGACGAATCCATTGTTCGTATTCACGCCACAATATATGTCGAGAGTACGGGACAAAAAGCCATTATAATTGGCAAAAAGGGTGCTCGATTAAAAAGCATAGGCACAAAAGCCCGTGAAGATATTAGTGTCCTGGTTGATTCGAAAGTGTATTTAAACTTGTGGGTAAAAGTACGTGCAGGTTGGTCGAACGATGAACAGGCGTTGCGTGGGCTGGGGTATGGTGAGTAAAACAGTGAATAACTAAGAGTGAATAGTTAAAAACATAACAAGTTATTTTAATTGATGCTCATTTTAAAATTCACTATTCACTATTCACTGCTACAAATGAGCCCAGTCAATTCCCAAATCGCTTACATTCTTCATAAGCGCCCTTACCGCGAAACCAGTAGTATCCTTGAACTGATTACTAAAGACTATGGTCG
>UOFE01000025.1_pt1 | contig 16335 bp, 15 predicted proteins | sample 1988381 | NCBI WGS metagenome assembly UOFE01 (sample SAMEA4712194, study PRJEB27164) | hydrothermal vent metagenome | biome: marine basaltic hydrothermal vent biome; feature: marine hydrothermal vent; material: mineral | place: Pacific Ocean | collected 2011-06-14/2011-07-23 | depth 1689 m
TGCACCATACCGCAACCCAGCACTTCTAACCAACCAGTGTGTCCACAGACGCGACAGCCTTCACCTTCACACATGACACACTGAATATCGACCTCTGATGAAGGCTCAGTAAAAGGAAAATAGGAAGGACGGAAGCGAGTTTTTAAATCTTCATTTTCAAAGAACTGTTTAAGGAAATCAGAAAGTGTTCCCATTAAATCTGCAAAGCTTACGTTCTCATCGACCAACAAACCTTCAACCTGATGAAACATCGGTGTGTGTGTCAAATCGGAATCACAGCGATAAACACGACCCGGCGCGATGATGCGCAAAGGTGGTTTATCAGTTTCCATATGTCGGACCTGAACGGGAGACGTGTGCGTGCGTAATAATGTATTCGCATCAAAATAAAACGTATCGTGCATCGCTCGCGCAGGATGATGCGAAGGAATATTTAAGGCTTCGAAGTTATGGAAATCATCTTCGATTTCAGGGCCTTGTTCGACGGTAAAACCAAGACGTGAAAACAAGTCTTCGATGCGCGCCATGGTTTTTGTAACCGGGTGCAAACCACCAGGCTGCTGACCACGACCGGGTAAAGTCACATCGATTTTTTCGCTCGACAGCTTCGAGTTGAGCTTTTCAGCTTCCAGAGTCTGTTTACGCTGCTCCAGAACTTGCTGCACTTCGCGCTTGGCGTTATTAATATCCTGACCGGCAGCTTTTCTTTCATCAGCCGGTAATTTACCGAGTGTTTTTAATAGTGAGGTTAGCTCACCTTTTTTGCCCAGGTAATCAACTCGAATCTGATCTAAATTCTCCAGATTGTCAGCCGCATTTATTTTTTCTAATGCATCAGCGGTTAACTTTTGTAAATCCACGCTTCAACTCCCGTGTGAAGTATTATAAAAAACTTTGAACCGCAGAGGCGCGGAGACGCAGAGAAAAAACTTCTTATATTTGATTCGCCGAAGGCGAAGCAACTAGTAATAAAACTCTGCGTCTCCGCGCCTCTGCGGTTAATCTTTGTCTTTTATTATTTGTATTTTGCATAAAAAAAGGGGAAGCGCGCTCCCCCTTTTTTTATACTGATTAAGCGTATTCAGGCATAGACTGAATACCACCCGCGATAGTTAAGCTGCGAGTGCTTCTTTTGCTTTATCAGCTATTTTTGTAAAAGCATTCATATCGTGAATGGCTAAATCAGCCAGCACTTTACGATCAATTGCAATTTCAGCTTTTGTCAGACCATTAATTAAACGGCTGTATGTAATACCACATTCAGCAGCTGCCGCATTAATACGGACAATCCATAATGAACGGAATGTACGTTTCTTTACGCGACGGTCACGGTATGCATATTGACCGGCTTTAATAACAGCCTGATGTGCTACACGATAGACACGACTACGTGCACCGTAATAACCTTTTGCTTTAGCTAAAACTTTTTTGTGTTTAGCTCTGGCTTGTACGCCTCTTTTTACTCTTGGCATTGTTCTATTCTCTTAAATTCTATACTTAGGTACAGCGGTTATACGTATGGCAACATGCGGATAAGCATTTTCTTATCGTTATCATGAACCTGTGCATCATCACGTAAATGACGTTTACGCTTAGTGCTCTTTTTGGTCAAAATATGACGACGATGTGATTTGCCACGTTTAAATCCGCCTGAACCGGTTTTGCGAAAACGCTTTGCAGCACCGCGGTTTGTTTTCATCTTAGGCATGAGCCTTCTCCAAATCTAAAATTCTTACTATCAACTGTTAATCGTAATAACAGTTAATTTAATGACTGTTATTTATTGGTCTTTTTAGGTCCTAAAACCATAACCATCTGGCGACCTTCCATTCCTGGCATTTGCTCAACGTTAGCAATCTCTTCGAGATCAGCCACTACACGTTGCAACAACTCCATGCCCAGTTCCTGATGCGCAAATTCACGCCCTCTGAAACGCATGGTTACCTTGGTCTTGTCACCACTTTCAAGAAATTTCGTCAGCTTATTCAGCTTGGTTTTATAATCACCCACCTCGGTACGAGGACGAAACTTAATTTCTTTAACCTGAGTGCGACGTTGTTTCTTCTTCGCACCCTGTTTCTTTTTGCTGTTTTCGAACTTATATTTACCGAAATCCATGATTCGGCAAACAGGTGGTTCAGCATTCGGCGAAACCTCAACTAAATCCAATGAGACGTCTTGTGCTTTTTTTAACGCTTCTTCGCTTGTCAAAATGCCAAGCTGCTCACCCTCATGGTCGATAACTCGAACTTGTGGATAAGTGATGTCGCTATTTACGCGCGTCTTTTTTGGTGAAGCGATAGTTTTATTCCTCTAAAACAGCATGACCGCGGCTCGCGATTTCCAATGAGAACCGGTTGGCTAAGTCATCAATTGACATAGCGCCTAGATCCTCACCGCTTCGCGTGCGAACGGCCACTGAATTTGTTTCAAGCTCCCGATCGCCGATTACCAGCATATACGGAACTCGTTGTAATATGTGCTCGCGAATTTTATAGCCTACCTTCTCATTTCTCAAGTCCAATTCGACCTTAAATCCTTGCGAAACAAGGTTTTTTTGAACTATTTTGGCATATTCGGCCTGTTTGTCCGTAATATTGAGTACAACAGCATGAACTGGCGCCAACCAGAGCGGAAATTTGGCTTCGTGTTCTTCGATCAAAATACCCACAAATCGCTCAAATGAACCCAAAATGGCGCGATGCAACATCACCGGTGTTTGCCGGCTATCATCAGCCGCAATATATTGCGCATCCAGACGTCCAGGCATAGAGAAATCGACCTGCATGGTGCCACATTGCCATTCACGGCCCAAACAGTCACGCAACACAAACTCGATCTTCGGACCATAGAAAGCGCCTTCGCCTGGCTGCAGTTTCCAGTCCAGTTTTTTGTTGTCCAACGCCACTTCCAATGCCTTTTCCGCTTTGTCCCAGGCCGTGTCTTCACCGACACGCTTTTCTGGGCGCGTTGACAGCGCCACCTGGATGTCAGTAAAACCGAAATCTTCGTACACTTCATAGACTAAATCGATGAAAGCCGACACTTCATCTTGTAACTGATCTTCGGTACAGAAAATGTGGGCATCATCCTGCACAAAGTTTCTCACCCGCATCAGGCCATGCAAAGTGCCAGAAGGTTCGTTTCGATGGCATGAACCAAACTCAGCCAAACGTATGGGCAGGTCACGATAACTTTTCAGCCCTTGATTAAATACCTGGATATGACAGGGGCAATTCATCGGTTTAATCGCATAGTCGCGACTTTCAGAATGGGTAGTAAACATCATGTCACCAAATTTATCCCAATGACCAGATTTCTCCCACAGGCTGCGATCAACAATGGATGGCGTATTAATTTCCTGATAGTCGTGCTGGCGCAATTTTTCACGGATGTAGTTCTGCACCGTCAAATAAATCGACCAGCCCTTTTCATGCCAGAACACCATACCCGGTGCTTCTTCCTGCATATGGAAAAAACCCAGTTTCTTGGCCAGTTTGCGATGATCTCGTTTTTCCGCTTCCTCCAGCTGGTGCAGATAAGCATTTAGCTGTTTTTTATCCGGCCATGCTGTGCCATAAACACGGGTCAACATTTCGTTATCCGAATCGCCCCGCCAGTATGCACCGGCAACTTTCATTAATTTGAATCCTTTGCCCAGTTTTCCGGTACTGGGCATATGCGGACCACGACAGACATCGAACCATTCACCCTGACGATAGATAGAAACCTCTTCACCTTCGGGAATGATGTCTTTAATGATTTCGACTTTGTATTTTTCGCCGATGTCGGTGAAGATTTTAATTGCTTCATCCTTATCGACCACTTCACGTTCAATCGGCAGGTCGCGCTTAACAATCTCGCGCATGCGATCTTCGATACCTTTTAGGTCATCATCGGTGAAAGGTTTGTCGCGGGCAAAGTCGTAATAAAAACCATTTTCGATGGCCGGGCCAATAGTAACTTGTGTGCCGGGAAATAATTCCTGTACCGCTTGCGCCATTATATGTGCAGCATCGTGACGCATCAGTTCCAGCGCTTCTTCATTTTTTGAAGTGACTATCGCAACTTCTGAATCATTATCGATTATGAAAGACGCATCGACCAACTCACCATTCACCCGACCGGCCAGGGTTGCTTTAGCTAAACCCGGACCGATATCGCTGGCGACATCCATTACGGTTAATGGGGCATCGAAAGAACGTTGAGTTCCATCAGGCAGAGTGACTACAGGACTATCTTGAGGCATGTTTTCTCCAGTGGCGATCACTACGAAAGACCGCTTGTTTTTGTGTTAAACGCATCTAAAATGATACGAGTAAATTTGGTAGGCACGAGTGGATTCGAACCACCGACCTCTTCCATGTCAAGGAAGCGCTCTAACCAACTGAGCTACGCGCCTAAATTCTTATAATTCATAAAACCCAGTACAGGAGGGTTGCACCTCTTATCCTGAGTCAATTTCACGAGTGGATTACTCCGGGCTCCTGCCCTCCGCCCTACGGGCCGCCTAAAATGCAGGCGTTCAAAATCGTTCCCGACGATTTTGTCGAACCACCGACCTCTTCCATGTCAAGGAAGCGCTCTAACCAACTGAGCTACGCGCCTAAATAATTGTTGTCAGATCTGCGCATCAGGCACTGAAATGAGGGCGAAATGATACGTGGAAGTTATTGATTTTGCAAGGCAGGCTCGATGAAACTTTGAACATTAAATCCCACCCCAGTCTTTTGGTAGATTCGCAGCAACCTAACTAAAAATAGCCTGCGTATGCAGGCTATTTTTTTGTCTCAATAAATGTATTTACCAAACTTTATTCATCAGCAAGTCGAATATCATCAAACACAGAATAGATATCACTCTCCCAACGTTTGAATATTAATTTGTCTTTTTCACCATCAATCATATTCGCGTAAATTTTCGGATGCGCGGTTACCAATACTGTTTCACCGTGTTCTGCAAAAATTGATATTTGAGGTGGCATGTACGCAGCCATCTCAGGATAGGTATCAACCAAATGTTGTATTTCTTTTTTCTTACCGATAAACACAACACGATACTTATCCGTGTCATATCCCATGCCCGTTAATCCGATATCGATACGTTGAACATGGGTAACTTCATAACCATGTTCTTTTACTGAGTTTTGCAATGTAAGCATCGCTTCAGGAAAATGCTGTTGCGTACGCACCATCAATAAATCGGCGGCTATTACTGGAACGGTCATTGTAAACGCAAGCATACCTAATACACATTTAGCTAGATTGATCATAATGTCGCGTCCTCTAACAAAGTATTATAGACATCATACATCTCATCACAGTATTTATTTAGTTCGTGATTATTAAATAATTTACTCAAACGTTTGGGATTGATGGCACTTAATGTGACCACACCATTTTTTTCTATCAATGTAATTCGACACGGAAGGAACATGCCAACGCGTGGATCGATAGCTAATGCATTAAATAAAAACTTGAAATTGCAGAAATGTAAAATAACCTGTTTTTTATTTTCAGTGCCGACTTCGACGAGTCCACGCTCAAGATACCCAGTGCGAATCAAAGTGAAATTTTGATCAGTAATCGCTTGCTTTAAATTCTCCAGCGTCTCTTCCATTCCATAGGGGGATTTTACTGAAATGACGGGCAACTCATCATCAGTATCGTCTAAAGATTTTTGTAGTTTAGTAGCAAAACTTTCAAAAGACCGGATATAAGCAACCACGTCATTGATATCTTGTTTAGACATTCCCGCAACCAGTATCGAGGTCATCGGTGTACCCTCTCGACCATAAGTAATGGTATTACGAATCATGACATCACTTGCTGCAGCTAAAAAACCACTATTATTTAGCGCAGTCGCAATAATCGGAAAATCGCGTTTTCTGGAAAAAGTAACACCCGTACCTTTACCGCCTTCACCGTCACCACCATGACACTGAGCACAGCGATGCTCATACAAACGTTTACCATTTTTACTGTCGCCTTCAATCACCGTATTGTCTTCAATGGGAGCCGGTTTTTGCGACCAGTTTCTTACATATTTTACGATTGCATTCACTTGCGCATCACTCAGCGCATTGAAAGCCGGCATAATTCTACCTGGCCGCCCGGAACGAATGGTTTTTTTCAAAAAAGTATCAGAGACACTATTTAAAAAAGAAGGTAACGCAAGTGGCACACCTACCCCACCGTCACCTGACACCCCATGACAGGATGAACAATGCGTCGCATATAATTCACCACCATGTGGCGCAGCGAAAACATCCGCACTAAGTAAAATTAAAAATGGAAATATAAAATATTTCATTGGACTAACTTTTTGACCTATTGATTTAATAGTATGCAACATCAGAACTAACCTAGCAGCCCGACCATCGCCCGTCCTGCTAACAGGTGCATATGAATATGGAAAACCGTTTGCCCTGCTTTCTCATTACAATTAACTACCAATCGATAACCGTCATCACTAACCCCTTCCTGCTCAGCGATTAGCTTCGCCGTACGAAATAACTTCCCCATAATAACTTCGTCATTTTCTTCAATGTCATTGACCGTCGGAATATGTTTTTTGGAAATGATTAAAACATGTATTGGCGCTTGCGGATTAACATCACGAAATGCCAGCATGTCATCGCTTTCGTAAACGATATCACCCGGAATTTCACCATCTCGAATTTTACAGAACAGGCAATCAGTCATAATTTTACCTCACACGATTCATTAGACTACTAATAGTAAGACCAATGCATTGATTCACATCAATATAGTGTACACCACCTATGAATCAAAACGCTGCCGACCGCTAAACGCGTGCGCCAGTGTTCCTGCATCTATATATTCCAGCTCGCCACCTAGAGGGACGCCATGAGCAATACGGGTTGTCAGCATCTTATGTCTGTGCGCCATCTCAGATATATAGTGTGCGGTGGCTTCACCCTCAACGGTGGGATTAGTCGCCAGAATTAACTCTTTAATTTCATGACTCGCCAATCTGGATTCAAGTAAGTCTAACCCCAGCTCTGCAGGCCCGATGCCATCGAGTGGAGACAAGTGTCCCATTAGAACAAAATATTTTCCACGAAATTCAGCGGTATGTTCGATAGCATAAATATCCGCTGGTGTTTCAACCACACATAAAGTTGTACTGTCTCTGGAAGTTGAGTGACATATCTCGCATAACTTGGTTTCACTTAAGGTTCGGCACATTGAACAATGACCGATTTTTTCGACGGCTTCAGTCAATGCAGATGAAAGGTCTTTCGCGCCTTGCGGATCGCGCTCAAGCAAATAAAATGCCATGCGCTGAGCCGATTTAGGACCAACGCCGGGCAAACATTTTAGTGCGTCGATTAATTGTTGTAGTAATGGTGACATAGTTAAATATATTACATTAGTGTTGTCTGTTAACGACTCAGAGCGGACAGTCAAAACATTTAAAAACTTGAACCGCAGAGGCGCAGAGAAAAGTCGATTGTTATTGATGTGAACGCACTTCGTCATTTCGGCATGCTTTTAGCCGGAATCCATCTATCAGGCTAGTGCAAGTCTTAGACGTGGATACCGGCTAAAAACATGCCGGTATGACGTTGTTTTTATAATCGTATTTATTTTTCTCTGCGTCTCTGCGGTTCAATCTTTTGACTTTAGGTTTTTAAAATGTCAGCAAATGACCGAAAACAGACAGTCCAGTCGCACAATAAATTAAAATGGTAGCTTCATCCCACCAGGTAAATTTAGACCCGCTGTTAAACCAGACATTTTAGATGATGATTCCTGTTCAATTTTTCTTACTGCATCGTTAACCGCCGCTGCCAGTAAATCTTCAATCATTTCTTTATCGTCCTGCATTAGACTCTCATCGATATTAACGCGTCGTAATTCATGGCGGCCATTCATCACTACTTTAACCATACCGCCGCCTGCTTGACCTTCGACTTCCATTTTTGCAATTTCAGCTTGCGCTTTCTGCATATCTTCCTGCATCTTTTGCGCCTGCTTCATCATGTTACCCATTGCACCTTTCATAATTACCTCTTTGCTAAATTTTCATTATTACCAGCGTTTTGTCATCCCCTAATTTAGGTCACCGGCTTCACTGAACCCGGAATTACCTCAGCATTAAAATGCTCTTTTAACGACTGCGCAAAACTATCTTCGTTGATAGACTCGACTGCCTGTTGCTGACGCTGGTTGGTTTCACGCTGTGTGGTTTGCGCAGGGGATTCGCTTTCGACCTGGTTAACCACTTTAATATCCAGTTTTGCTTCGATATTAAAATATTCCCCCAAAGCTTGCTGCAAACGCTGTTTTGCTTTTGGGTTAATTAAATTACTGTGACCACTGGCTATGTTCAGCGTTATATTACAACCATCACGCTGATTCATTGTGCAATTGATTGCTAATTGTTTAACGAGACCGCCTAAGCCAAGTGAATTCACCACATCACGCCAATCATTAGACACTGCACTACTCATCGGTGCCTGTATAACGGGTTGCACGGTCTCTTGTACCGATGATTCATTGCTAACACTTGCCACAGGTGCACGCGTGACCGGTGCAGGAGCAACAGACTTTTCTTGAATTTGTGGCTGATTATTTTGTTGTACCGACACGGGTGCACTGGACGGCGAAGAAGAAACAGTTCCCGCTTCAACACTGGCAGGTCTGAAAGCAAGCATGCGTAACATGATCATTTCAAAACCATTTCTGGCATCCGGTGATAGTGGCAAATCACGACGACCGATAAGCGCGATTTGATAGAACAGATGCAAGTCTTCTGCCGAAATTTCTTCACTGAGTTGCAATAATACATCTCGTGCGCTAACAAATTCATCCAGCGCTTCCGGAACGCTTTTTGCCAGGCTCATGTGATGTAATAAACTTAATAATTCGGCAAGAACATTTTCAAAATCAGGTGAAAATTCAGCCAAAATATTCACCGCTTGCATGGTCTGCACAGCATCGCGTTGCAAGATGGCTTTTAACAAACCAATAACTTTATCGCGCGAGACATTGCCAAGCATGTCACGGACTTCCTGCTCCTCGATTTTACCACCGCCAAAAGCCAGTGCTTGATCCAGCAGGCTTAGCGCATCACGCATACTACCATCGGCTCCTTCAGCAATTAGCTGCAGAGCCGTGACATCAAACTCAACTTTTTCCTCAGTCAAAATATGCTGAAGATGACTGATAATCAAACTGACTGGCAAGCGTTTTAGATTGAACTGTAAACAACGCGACAGAATTGTTACCGGTAACTTTTGCGGATCGGTCGTCGCCAGTAAAAATTTCACATGGGGGGGGGGTTCTTCGAGTGTTTTCAGCAGCGCATTAAAACTGCTTTTTGAAAACATGTGTACCTCATCGATCAGGTACACTTTATAACGTCCACGCGTGGGTGCGTACTGTACGTTTTCCAGTAACTCTCGCGTATCATCAACACCGGTTCGCGACGCTGCATCTACTTCAATTAGATCGACGTAACGACCTTCGGCAATTTCCAAGCAAGTCGAACACTCACCGCAAGGTGTTGAGGTAATACCTTTCTCACAATTGAGTGATTTTGAGAAAATACGCGCAATGGTGGTTTTACCCACACCCCGTGTGCCAGTAAATAGATAAGCATGATGCAGCCGGTCATCGTTTAATGCATTAACAAGCGCACGTTGCACATGCTCCTGTCCGACCAGTTCCTGAAAGTTTTGCGGACGCCACTTACGGGCCAGAACCTGGTAGCTCATGTGGGATAACTCATGTTGAACAACTCATCAAATTTCACAGGATAAAACATCATATAGAGTCTATCGAAGAAAGCAGGAAGTTTACAGCCGAAGAAGGACAAAAAGCACCTCTGGTTAATTATCATAAATTCTGGTGTTGTCCAATAACCTGAATCAAGGCATTGTTTTGACAGATTTTGCTCCTGCAAAATCTGCATACCCTCCGTCCATAGAGGTAAAAGTATGCTTACTGCCCGGTAAAAAACAATAACGCAGAATCAAGTTATTGGGCAACGCCCCACGGGGCAGGCTTTCAAGAGCACATCTTCGGCGTTATACTCCTTGAGAAGGCAATAAGTATTTGCTGCGGAGCATGCCTTGAATATGTGCTCCTGAAAGCCCGCAGAATTTATGATAATTAACCAGAGCTGTCTTTAATAGAAAATTAGGTGGTAACCCGCCCCAGCCACACCCCGGCACCCGAAATCACCGTTACCGTTGCTTCCTTCCGGACCTGGCGGAGTTCACAGTTTATCGTCGCGAGGGAACCAGAACAGGTCACCATAAGCCGCGCATTATACCTATTTCAGATGAGAATATTTACCCTAATTTCTCTGAAATCTGTATAATTTGCCGAATATTTTTATCGCTACAACATAATTTTGATTAACAAAAATTATCAAAATCGGCATCATTCAATCGCACTTGTGCGCAGTTAGTTAAATTCATGAAATCAACTCTACGAATCGCAACACGAAAAAGCCCGCTGGCTCTGTGGCAAGCAGAACATGTCAAACAACGTTTGATGCAGGCACATGATGGTCTGGAGGTTGAGCTGATCACCTTCACCACCAAAGGTGACAAAATACTGGATACACCTTTAGCCAAAATTGGCGGTAAAGGTTTATTTGTAAAAGAATTAGAAACCGCCATACTCCAAGGCGAAGCCGATATTGCTGCGCATTCCATAAAAGACATTCCTATGGAATTTCCAGAAGGGCTCTTTTTGTCTACCGTATTAGAACGTGAAGAACCCTGCGATGCTTTCGTTTCTAATACCTGTGATTCGCTGCAAAAATTACCAGAAGGCTCGGTGGTTGGTACCTGTAGCCTGCGTAGAAAATCTCAATTATTAAGCAAGCGTCCCGATTTAATCATTAAAGACCTGCGTGGCAACGTCAATTCAAGACTGCAGAAACTGGATGACGGTGATTACGATGCCATCATTCTTGCCTGTGCAGGTTTGATCAGACTGGATATGGAAAAACGTATCAAGCAGCGTATCTCATCTTCATGGATATTACCTGCTGTCGGACAAGGCGCAGTAGGCTTGGAAGCACGTGAGAATGATGAGGAAACACTCGAACTAATATCGGTTTTAAATCATGAGGATACTGCCGACCGAATCATCGCAGAACGCGCCTTAAATAAAGGCCTGGAAGGTGGCTGCCAGGTACCCATCGCCAGCTATGCGATGCTAGATGGAGACACCTTACATCTGCAGGCATTAGTCGGCGAACCCGATGGCAGCAAGATTATCCAGGGTGACATCAGCGGGCATCGCAGTGAAGGTATACGCTTAGGCACCGAGCTAGCCGACGACTTGCTATCTCGCGGTGCTAAGGAAATTTTAGAGAAATTGTATAACGCAGAATAATAAAACCATAGAGAGGTGGCCGAGCGGCTGACTAAAATCGTCTGGAACGATTTTGAACATAATCAATGGTTTTCTGATTATGGCCCCGAAGGGGTGAGGCACACGACGTGCCGAATCACGCGTACGCGGCGTGCGACTTCGGTACATAGAAACACTTAAACTAATAATTAATCAATATAATTATATAAAAAATAGAGAGGTGGCCGAGCGGCTGAAGGCGCACGCCTGGAAAGTGTGTAAACCGAAAGGTTTCGTGGGTTCGAATCCCATCCTCTCTGCCAAATTTTAATATGCATGAGCGCCCACCCTCACCTTTAGTCCTCGACGATAAAAAACACGTCTGGCATCCCTATAGCTCGACTCACTCTGACCTTCCCGTCTTTCCGGTAAAATCTGCCAGCGGTGTTCACTTAACACTTGAGAATGGAAAACAACTTATTGATGGCATGTCTTCCTGGTGGTGCGCTATTCATGGTTATAACGTCCCAGAACTTAACAACGCGGTTAAACGTCAACTTGAAGCTATGGCACACGTTATGTTCGGCGGCCTTACTCATGAACCGGCAGTAACACTCTGTAAAAAACTTGTTGAGATTACACCTGAAAAACTAGAGACCGTTTTTCTTGTCGACTCGGGTTCTGTCTCTGTAGAAGTCGCCATGAAAATGGCCATACAGTATTGGCAAGCCAGAAAATTTAAGCACAAACAAAAATTCATCAGTTTAAAAAATGGATATCATGGTGACACCCTCGGTGCCATGTCTGTTTGCGACCCCGTAACCGGCATGCATACTTTGTTTTCAGACATACTGGCTAAAAATTATTTTATCGCTTCACCAGAATGCGACTTTAACGAACCCTGTAAAATAGAACATCTCGACGAACTAAGAAGCGTACTTGCTAAGCACCATAAAAACATTGCTGCCCTAATACTTGAACCTGTTGTACAGGGCACCGGTGGCATGAAATTTTATTCTTCTGATTATTTAAAGCAGGCTAAAATTTTATGCGAAAAACATGATGTATTGTTGATCGCCGATGAAATTGCAACGGGTTTTGGCCGCAGTGGAAAAATGTTCGCCTGTGAACATGCCGGTATTTCTCCCGACATCATGTGCGTTGGTAAATCATTAACTGGAGGTTATCTGACACTTGCGGCAACACTTTGTACAAAACAAATTAGTGACACCATTAGTAACAATCAACCTAATGTATTCATGCATGGCCCCACCTTCATGGGCAACCCTCTGGCCTGCGCTGTTGCAATCGAAAACATTCGCTTGTTACAGTCATCCCCCTGGCAAATAAACATAAAGAAAATTGAACAACAATTAACCAAAGAACTCGAACTATGTAAAACGCTTGATTGCGTAAAAGATGTACGCATATTAGGTGCAATTGGCGTTGTAGAACTAAAGCAAGCTGTCAATATGTCGAAAATTCAACAAGCCTTTGTTGACCAGGGCGTATGGATTCGACCATTTGGTAAACTAATATATTTGATGCCGCCTTACATCATCAACGAAAGACAATTAAACACACTAACTCAAGCGATTTATACTGTCCTAAAGAACGGACAGCATCTATAATTTACTGTAATCTCGAGCAAGTAGTTTTTACGGATAATTGATTATCCCTAATCTACAAATACATTTACAGGACTGTTACCATCGAAGTTAGAAAATCGCTTTGCCGACCACTATTTTTATCACTTGCTCTAGTGATCGCATGCATTATATTTGTATTTAATTACCTGCCAAAACTCAGTAATGATTCACTGCTTGAGCAAATAAAAAATGATGGCCAGTTAGTTGTCATTACCCGCAATAGTCCGACCACCTATTTTGAAGATGCCGATGGGCCTGCCGGACTTGAGTATGAACTCGTCAGAATGTTTGCTGATGAGTTGGGCGTTAGCCTTACATTATTAATACCTGATTCATTCGATGACCTACTTGACCAAATTTCGAATAATACTATCCATATTGCAGCCGCTGGCTTAACCATTACCAAAAAACGTGAAAAAATATTTCGCTTTGGACCCGCCTATCAGGAGATAACTGAGCAACTTATCTATAACGTATCACACAAACGCCCAAGAAGTTTATCCCGACTGGATGGTTCACTAGAGGTCGTCGCAAACTCAAGTCATGAAGAACGTTTAAAACGTCTCAAAGACGATAACAAAAATTTAAATTGGAAAGCAAACCATGAAATCGAAAGTGAAGAACTACTGCAGATGGTTTCAGATGAAATTATTGATTACACCATCGCCGATTCAAACGAACTATTACTAAACCAGCGTTTTCTTATTAATCTACGTATCGCTTTTGATATCAGCGAACCGCAACAACTCGCCTGGGCACTGCCGCAAACTAATGATAAAAGTTTGTATCTTGAAGTACAGAAATTTTTTAAAAAAATAAAAGAAAACGGTGAACTGACTCGCCTTATCGAACGTAATTATGGCCACGTAGAAAGCTTTGATTATGTCGGCACAAAAATCTTTATGCGTCATATCGAAAAGAGACTGCCGACTTACCGAACCTTTTTCGAAGAAGCCAGTGATATACAAAACGTCGATTGGCGTTTAATTGCAGCAATGGGTTATCAGGAATCTCATTGGGATCCGGATGCTGTATCACCAACAGGTGTTCGCGGCATCATGATGTTGACCTTAAAAACGGCCAAAGAATTAAATGTAAAAAACCGTCTTGATCCTGAGAGTAGCATTACCGGTGGAGCAAAATACTTTAAGCAATCACTGGATCGCATGGATGATGCGATAACTGAACCTGATCGCACATGGATGGCTATGGCTGCGTATAACGTCGGATACGCTCATTTACAGGATGCAAGAAAAATTACTCGTAAACTGAAAAAAAATCCGAATCTCTGGATTGATGTAAAGCAGGCTCTACCTTTACTTGCCCAAAGTAAATGGTACAAACAAACACGCTTTGGTTACGCGCGTGGTTGGGAACCAGTTCGATATGTTGAAAATATTCGCAGTTATTATGATATTTTAAAATGGGTGGAAGAAAGTAATATCGTTACGACACCGGAGCCAGTTGAATTTCTGAAGATACCAAATAGTATCTAGGGCAACTCTAAATAAGCATCATACGTTCTGCGGGTAAAGACTTAACTTTTTTGTCGATAAAAAAGACCTTCTGGATGCGTAACTCGCTCAAGCCCCTGGCCGACGGGAATAACCTGATTATGACCGGATAATAATATGCCACCGGATTTCAACAATTCGGTAAATTGCTGAACGATACCTGCTCTTACACCATTAGAAAAATAAACCAGTGCTTCCTGACAGATAATTAAATCCATTGCACCCATAACCGGAATACTGCTGGTTAAATTACATGCAGAAAAGTATACAGACTGACGAATCGTATTTTTTATTTGGCCACTCTCACCTTTACTGTCCATGGTGACATACAATTTTTTGAATTCATTGTTCAGCATCATTAACTGCTGTGCACTATAAGTGGCACGCTCGGCCTGTTTTATATCGACACTGAGTAAATCAGTCGCCATCAATTCAAAGTTTTTTGCCTCGCCTGTTTTTTGTTCAAAACTCGCTATCTCCATCGCAATGGAATACGCCAGTTGACCCTGGCCACAACCCACAACCCAAATTCTAGCCTTCTCTGCTAACTGCCCCAGAATGTAATTGTGCAAGACATTTTTAATTTCAGGACTAATCGTCCAGCTTGACTGACGTTGAGTGATAACATCGAGCACGTCCGTGCGTACATCGCTCGCCTCTTCCTGTAATTTTTCGGCCAAATTTGCCAATGAATCCAGTTTATACGCTGACAATAGCGGCTCGACTCTTTCGACCAGATGACTACGTTGTTCGTCCGTAACAACCACACCTAAAACATTTTGCAAAGCAACCAACAATGATTCGTAATCATCGATTTTATGAGAAACAGCAGATGACATATTCAGACCTTCATATAGAATAGTTAGAGCACATACCCAAGCATAGATGGAAATAAGCGAACTTCAATAATCAATGTTAAATGTCTGAAAATTTATACCAAGCTCCTCTTTCCACAACTTAGAACACTGGACTACTTACAAAGTATCAATAACTTACGATTTTCCTACCGGTTTAAATAATTCTCTACTCTTGAGCTTTTTATGGCCCAGATGATGGTTGATCACAAATCGCGTCAACCGTTTTAGCTCAGCCAGGTAAATGGCATTTTTTGCGATAATATCAAAGCCACCATCTATTACCGCCAACAGGCAGCCTCCGGATATTTGCGGCACACTGACATCGTTTTGATTGCGACAAATTACCGGTCCATGCTCCAGAAAATACTGGTATACCGTATCAGCCATTATTGGTTCGCCCGAGTCGGCTTCAGTATGTAAATTAAGCCCAAAACCTAATACTTCCAACAGTTTAATTTCGAATTGTCTTAAGGTTATTTCCAAATCCTCTGCCTTTTGTAATGCGTAAAGACAGTGATGATACTGCTCAAAAATGGCTTCCTGGACATCGTCCTTATGCAGCAGATACATCAATAACTCATTGATATACATGGCTGAGAGCAATGATTTTTGTTTAAGGATGGGCGCTTTGATATCGGCCCGCTCAATACTCTTTAGATAAGGTAAGTTACCTCGCCCCTGCCAACTAACAACTAATGGCGTAAACGGTAGAAGGTTTCCTGCGATTTTTGATTTTGCACCACGGCTTCCTCTGGACATGAGCGAAACACGACCATAGTCTTTAGTAATCAGTTCAAGGATACTACTGGTTTCGCGGTAAGGGCGCTTATGAAGAATGTAAGCGATTTGGGAATTGACTGGGCTCATTTGTAGCAGTGAATAGTGAATAGTGAATAGTGAATAGTGAATAGTGAATAGTGAATAGTGAATTTTAAAATGAGCATCAATTAAAATAACTTGTTATGTTTTTAACTAT
>UOFE01000029.1_pt1 | contig 10441 bp, 12 predicted proteins | sample 1988381 | NCBI WGS metagenome assembly UOFE01 (sample SAMEA4712194, study PRJEB27164) | hydrothermal vent metagenome | biome: marine basaltic hydrothermal vent biome; feature: marine hydrothermal vent; material: mineral | place: Pacific Ocean | collected 2011-06-14/2011-07-23 | depth 1689 m
TTTATATCAACGACTCGTTGCCGACGGTAAATCTAAAAAAACAGCCATCATTGCTTGTGTGAGAAAGATGGTTGTTATTTTAAATTCGATGGTGCGTAATGGCGTTAAATGGGATCCTGAAATGGGATAATAATTAATGCTTGACACCATAGTCACTTGTTAGATGCATATGCTACATTTTTAATGCGCAAAGGAAGAAGTAACAGCTCTCGGGTTCTGGATAGGAATTACTACCGATAGGTATGAATTCTGGGTCAACGATGAATTTAGTTGGGAGTGGTTTACTAAAGATACCGATGATATTTTTGTTAGGCTATAAGCTTCAGGGAAGCTAAAAATAACAATGGAACTATAGAAAATAACGAAGAAACTAAAAAAATTGAATTTCTTAACGATATAGTCATGAGGTTAAATAATAGCTGGGTTGGGTTCCGTTTTCTACTGAAAAATACACGTTATGGTAGTTAAAAAAGGGAGTGTATTAAACTTTGGGCCTTAACCCTAACAAACGACCGCCGTTTCTACTCCTTCATAGAAGGTCTGTTTTTTCTCATAAATATACTACCAAATTTTTCCTCCAAGATTCGCTGTGTGGTCAGGTTGTGTAAAAACTCACTTATCCGTCTATATAACAGTCAGATACCTCCTGGCTACACCTAAGTGCTTTGATACAATATTTTTTAAGTTCATAAAAATATATAATCAAAAATCATGAGTACGGTTATCTCTTTGCATTAATCTTAATTGGGTGTAAAACAAAAAGCAAAGTAAGCAAAGGCTTACTGAGCCTGCATCTCACTAATTAGCCGCTGAGCACCTTTAATTTTTATCAGGTTGTATACCAGCACATGAAGATTCGTTTCCGTACTGACGTTTTTAAACCGCTTCGTTAAAAAATGTGTTGACCTCATCCAGAATTTAATCGTTCCAAAAGGATGTTCTACTGCCTACTTTCTTATTAGCATACTATCTGGCGTGGACGCCATTAAAACTCCCATACTTTCAATTTTATCTGCATGCCCAGCATGCTATTCTGCGAAGCTGCTTACTTTTTTTGCACTGCAGTTTAAGATTACAGGCTCGACAAATTTAAATCAATCAGCCTCTTTTCAAGCCAGGCTATTTTGTTATTATGAATCCACTCATAAGATGACCTATCTTTAATGGAAAAACTTATTATATCTCTAATCGAGTTTTTACACAGCCTGTAGTAATAACTGCCATTAACTTCCACAAAAGAATCATAAGGTTACTAAAATCATGCCAGCTTCACGCGCCTTCTATAAACAGAAACTTTATGAGCGTAGTTTAAATGACCAGGTAAATTCGAAGTTGGCAACTTCATCGTCATTAGCATCTTTACCAATGGTTTTTGCTGTTACCTCTACCGTATCATTCACTTCTCTCAACTGAGGGAGAGCCTGAGAAAATACCGCAAAATCCTCACAAGTGAAAGTAATTTTTGTTGTTGCTTTTTTCACAAAATTTGCTTTGAGGCCTACGATAATCAACACTACATCAGCATTCGTGCCTTTTAATGCCAACAGTGCTGGCGCGCCCGTCGACAGCTCCGCAGCCATACTTAGCACTGCAAAATACATGGATTTAAAGGGGTTTTTATTTCGCCATCGGTAGGGAACTTCCGCGACGGATTTCTCTTCATCAAGACGAATTAATTTAATGCCGCTGATTAGCGCCATCGGCAAATTTTTAAAATAGAAGAGTCTTTGCTTAAGTGATGAGGAAAAGCTATCTCTAAACTTTATTTGCTCCCGAGATAACATTTTCGTTGAAGACTAAACTTTCTTTAATGTATTTTCATCGGTGTGATGAAAGATAGCCTGGTTGATGGGAATCCATAATTGCGTGTCCTGCTTATAGCTGAATGTACCATCATCGTGAATCGTAACATCCACAGAATAATTTTTAGTTTTGTAGGTTTCATCCAAAAATTTATTCGACATGATACCGTAGGTTTCTGAACCGCACTCTGCTTCCAGACGAAAACACTTACTGTCTTCCTCAACACAGCCACCCGCATTAACCGTCACGCCACGCGGCACCATTAATGTTTTCAAAACCTGGCCATGCTCTTTGTCCCATAACCAGTAACCTAATTCTTCATGAAAGGCATCATCACTGCCGAGTGGCCATGCTGTCATCGAATAACGCAAACCAAATAGTTTTTGTGGGCCATTATTAACCGGACCAACAGGTTCAAATATCGCCTTTTCGCGAAATTTGGTTACGGTTTCTTTACTTTTAATTCTTGATGTATCAACACCCTGGTCACTTTCCCATGTCCCTACCAATGGCGCCAATGGACCTAGGTTCTTTATTATTTCATCTGACATTTTAACTCTCCCAATTTCATTTATGACATTGATAACGTTACGTCTTCACCGGCCTGCTCAGTCGCCAGACGCGATAGCATTTTATATAACTCTTCATTTTCACCGCTATTACAAATCCACAGCTCTTCGGTTTCATTATAATCAAAATGAAAACCACCGGATATCGCAGCCATCCAGAGCTGATTCATGGCACCCTGCTTACTAAAAATTATTTTGCTGCCATTTTCGAATTCAAGTGTTAACACCCCACCAATTTCATCGTAATCAATATCCGCTTCGATATTATCAATAGCGTCCTGGATGTCTTCGATGGTTTGTTCAGCAATTTCCTGAAATTCTGATTCGTTCATGTTTTAAAAACCCTAAAAATTAAAAACCTTACCGCAGAGACGCTGAGTTCTATTTATTGTTAACTGCGCCTCCGCGTCTCTGCGGTTCAATCTTTTCATCGTTACATCTTACTGCGAATCAACTCATTAACCTGTGCCGGATTTGCTTTACCTTTCGACATTTTCATAACCTGACCGACAAAGAACCCCATCATTTTATCCTTGCCAGCCTTTAGTTCTTCAAACTGTGAAGGGTTATTAGCAATCACTTCATCAACGAATGCTTCAATTGCACCCGTATCTGTAATTTGCTTCAAACCTTTGCTTTCGATAACTTCATCAGCGCTGCCTTCACCGTTCCACATTGCATCGAGTACATCTTTGGCAATTTTTCCAGAGATGGTGTTATCTTTGATACGAGAAAGTAACAACGCAAATGCATCAGCATCTACCGGTACATTATCAATTTCAATCTCTTCACGATTCAGTCTTGCTGACATTTCACCGGTTATCCAGTTAGCCGATAATTTAGCATCGCCAGTTTTTTCTGCCACTACATCAAAGTAGTTTGACAAGGAATGTGACGCGGTAATCACACCCGCATCGTAAGCCGACAGATTTAATTCATCGATATAACGTTGTTGTTTCTGTTCAGGTAGCTCAGGTAATTCTGCTCGCACCTGCTGACGAAACTCTTCGGTAATCATCACCGGCAACAAATCAGGATCAGGGAAGTAGCGATAATCGTTGGCCTCTTCTTTACTACGCATGGAACGCGTTTCATTTTTAACTGAATCGTAAAGACGCGTTTCCTGCACGACTTTGCCGCCATCTTCAATTAAATCAATCTGCCGCTCAACTTCGATATTGATTGCGCGCTCGACAAATCGAAATGAGTTAATGTTTTTTAGCTCGGCACGTGTTCCGTATTCTTCTTGTCCTTTTGGACGCACTGAAACGTTTGCATCACAACGGAAAGACCCTTCCTGCATATTGCCATCACAGATTTCGATGTATTGCACCAGAGTATGAATTTTTTTCATGTAGGCAACCGCTTCTTTCGCGCTACGCATATCCGGTTCGGAAACAATTTCCAGCAAAGGCGTGCCTGCACGATTCAAATCGATACCGGTCATACCCGCGTAATCTTCATGCAATGATTTCCCGGCATCTTCTTCAAGATGGGCACGTGTTACCCCAATGGTTTTTTTCTCGCCATCTTCCAGCTCGATATCAATTGAGCCCAAACCCACAATGGGTAAATCAAATTGAGAAATTTGATAACCTTTGGGTAAGTCAGGATAAAAATAATTCTTGCGGGCAAACACAGATCGGTCCGCAACTTCTGCGCCGATTGCCATGCCAAACTTTACCGCCATGTGTACTGCTTCTTTATTTAAAACCGGCAATACACCCGGTAAAGCAATATCAACGACACTAGTCTGTGTATTGGGCTCTGCACCATACGCGGTACTGGCTCCTGAAAATATTTTTGATTTGGTTGCTAGTTGGGCATGAATTTCCAGGCCTATGACAACTTCCCATGCCCCATACTCACTTGTCCCAAACTCTGTAGAACCGCTTTGATTATTCATGCCTTAAACTCCTCAGGCAGTTGTATATGCCAGTCGGTTTGCTGCTGATATTGATGCGCAACATTTAGCAGTTTTGATTCTTCAAAGTAATTTCCCATAATCTGCATTCCAACTGGCATACCATCAGCGAAGCCAACCGGGATAGACATCGCAGGAATACCCGCAAGGTTAACCGCAATAGTAAAAATATCAGAAAGGTACATCGAAATAGGATCATCGGTCTTTTCGCCAATATTGAACGCAGTGCCGGGTGTCGCTGGCGCCATGATGACATCAACTTTTTCGTAGGCTTTTTTGAAATCATCACTAATTAGATGGCGTAACTGTTGCGCTTTTAAATAATACGCATCGTAATATCCCGAAGACAACGCGTAAGCACCAACCATGATTCGGCGCTGTACTTCTGGGCCAAAAGCTTCACCACGAGATCGTGTATATAGATCATTCAAATTTTTAGGATTTTCACATCGATAGCCATAACGCACACCATCAAAGCGAGATAAGTTTGCCGAACATTCTGCTGGCGCAACCACATAATAGACGGGGACAGACAAGTTACTGTTAGGCAGCTCGATTTCGATTAATTCTGCACCCATGCTTTTGTATTGCTCAAGTGCGGCTTTAATCGCTGCTTCCACACCTTCGTCCATGCCACCATCAGCAACATCAAAATATTCTTTGGGTAAACCAATTTTTAATCCATCCAGTGGTTTTTCTAAGTCAGCGGAGTAATCCGGCACGTCTTTTTCAATACTGGTTGAATCTTTTTCATCAAAACCCGCCATGGCATTTAATAACAAGGCACAGTCACTGGCACTCTGCCCCATCGGCCCGGCCTGATCCAGGCTAGAGGCAAAAGCGATCATACCAAAGCGTGAAACACGCCCATAAGTTGGTTTCAACCCGGTGATGCCGCAAAAAGCGGCGGGCTGTCGAATAGAACCACCGGTATCCGTTCCAGTTGATGCAGGCGCTAACCTTGCGGCAACTGCTGAAGCCGAACCACCTGATGAGCCACCAGGCACGGCTTTTAAATTCCATGGATTTTTAACCGACCCGTAATAACTGGTCTCATTTGATGAGCCCATGGCAAATTCATCCATATTGGTTTTACCCAACATCACTACACCGGCATTACGCATATTAGTTATCACGGTTGCGTCATAAGGTGAGATAAAGTTATCCAGCATTTTTGAACCACAACTGGTCTTGACGCCATCTGTGCAAAAAATATCTTTATGGGCGATAGGCACACCCGTTAAAGCTGGTGCATTACCGGCTTTCAATTTTTCATCTGACTCTTTCGCCTGCGCTAATGCCTGCTCTTCACAGACGGTGATGAAACTATTTAATTTATCATCGTTGTTTTTTATACGATCAAGAAAATACTGGGTTAGTTCAACACTGCTTACTTCCCCGGCCTGTAACATGGCAGACAGTTCAGTCACGGTTTTTGTATGGTACATACTCATAATGTTTGGCTCATTATATTCAGCTCAATAACTTGTTCATCAATAAATTTATTCTTCTCGCCATTCCCGACAGAAACATTTTGGAATGACAAGTAATGGTTAATCAAGTACCTTGGGCACAAGATACAAACCATCTTCCGTTCTGGGGGCAATCGCCTGAAAGGCTTCACGCCGATTTGTATCAGTCACCACATCTTCACGAAGACGCTGAACCACATCAAATGGATGTGACATGGGCGTTACACCTGTGGTATCTACCGTTTCCATCTGCGCTACCAGATCCAGAATATTGGAGAGGTTGGTCGCATAAGACTGGATATCGGCCTCATTCACATTCAAACACGCCAGCTTGGCTATTTTTTTGACTTCATCAACGTCGATTGACATGAATAACTCCAGAAATTTAATACGGTTAGAACCGGTTATAGAAAACAATCATAAAAAGCATTGATTAGAACCGGTAAATTGAGGCGGAAAAATAGCACATTCTGACCATTTGCTCTACTTAAGACAACTCTGATTATCCTAATTTCATTAATTTTTGCTAAAAATCGATATCTTGAAGGGGCTCAGAAGATAATAAACCTTGCTCAAAAGCAGCCTGATTGCTACAGTACGCGCCTATTGAGGCGGTCAATAACACAGTATTCATGGCAATCTCGCTAAAAAACCCTATTATCACTAAAGAATAATAAAACAACAATAAATAAGGGCTCTCAGATAAACAGATTTTTCTACCCGACACTAGTTAGGCAGGAATCTATGAAAGCACCTTAAGAACACTTTAAAGGTCTACAATCACATGTTTTTGAATCGTTTCCGGGGAATGTTTTCCAACGATTTATCAATCGATCTTGGTACTGCCAATACATTGATATACGCTCGCGGTCGAGGCATTGTTCTCGATGAACCCTCTGTTGTTGCTATCCGTCAGGATCGTGGCCCCGGTGGCCCCAAGACCATTGAAGCTTTTGGTAAAGCGGCAAAAGGCATGCTCGGCCGTACCCCACAGAACATAACCGCAATCCGTCCAATGCGCGATGGTGTAATTGCCGATTTCAATATAACTGAAAAAATGCTACAGCACTTCATCCGTTCTGTGCATGAAAGCAAAGTATTACGCCCTAGCCCGCGTGTATTAATCTGTGTGCCATGTGGTGCAACGCAGGTTGAACGTCGCGCGATTCGTGAATCGGCTGCTGGCGCAGGTGCGCGTAAAGTATTTTTGATTGATGAACCAATGGCCGCGGCCATCGGTGCTGGTATGCCAGTTGACGAACCACGCGGTTCGATGGTGCTGGATATTGGTGGTGGCACATCTGAAGTGGCTGTTATCTCATTAAACGGTATTGTCTATTCCGCATCCGTGCGTGTCGGTGGTGATAAATTTGACGATGCCATTACCAATTACGTGCGTCGTAACTACGGTATTTTAATCGGTGAAGCGACAGCTGAAAGAGTTAAACATGAAATCGGAACCGCCTACCCCGGTAAAGACTTGCTTGAGATAGAAGTTAAAGGTCGTAATCTGTCCGAAGGTATTCCACGTAGTTTCTCACTTAATAGCAACGAAATTCTGGAAGCCCTGCAGGAACCTCTGCACGGTATTGTCAGTGCAGTTAAAACCGCACTGGAACAAACACCACCTGAACTCGGTGCCGACGTGGCAGAACGTGGCATCGTATTAACCGGTGGTGGCTCGTTATTACGCGATCTGGATCGCTTAATTATGGAAGAAACCGGACTGCCCGTAGTTATGGCTGAAGATCCGCTAACCTGTGTTGCTCGTGGCGGCGGTCGTGTACTCGAATTAATCGACCAGCACGGAGGCGACTTCCTCGCCGTCGAATAGTGCACGGCGATAAGTATGCGCGCACATCCGCATGTTCACCTTGCACATTATAACCACCCCAACCTGTCTGGATAACTAGAGTATGCAACCGCTATTCGCACGGGGTCCATCAGCAACCTTTCGTATGATTGTACTCGTTGCAGCCTCACTCGCTTTGATGACGGCTGACCATCGCTGGAAATCGTTAGAATTTGTACGCAGCGCTCTGTCCAATATTATTTATCCGTTGCAATACACCATCGATTTACCCATCCAGCTTTATTACTGGAGTGACGAAGTCTTCAGTAGTCGACAGGAGCTACTGGATAAAAACCGGGAGTTCGAAGCACGTCATCTGGAAAACCGTGTACAGTTACAAAAACTGGACATCATCGAAAAAGAAAACGAACGCTTGCGCGGACTGTTAAGCGCCACACCAAAAGCCACTGAACGTTTACTCATTGCAGAAATCATCAATGTTGATGTAGACCCGTTCAAACAATTAATCGTATTGAACAAAGGCAGCAGCAGTGAAGTTTATCTCGGCCAGCCCATCATCGATGCTAAAGGCATTATGGGGCAAATTATCCACGTCGGTCCCTTATCCTCGACGGCAATTCTAATCACCGATGCCAGTCATGCTCTGCCGGTACAAATCGATCGTACCGGTTTACGTGCCAATGCCGTCGGCACAGGTAAAATTGGTCAACTCAATTTACGCCACCTAACGCATAATGTGGATATTAAAGTTGGTGACACACTTATCACGTCTGGTCTGGGAGGCACTTTCCCGCCCAACTATCCGGTTGCACACATTACCAAAGTCGAACACCCTGCCGGCGAACCGTTTGCTTATGTCGAAGCGACACCGATTGCTCAGCTAGATCAGACTCGCGAAGTTTTACTGGTGTGGCGAAATACGCCAGAAGAAAAAACAACAGACACAAAACCAGAATCAAAATCAAAAGAAAAATCAACCGAGACGACAACACCTGAAACGGACAAGGTAGAAAACAAACCAGAAGCAAAACAAACCGATGACAGTAATGAATAAGACATTACGCCTCGGTTTATTTACAATCATCGCAGCCTTCATGCTCGCCATTATGCCACTACCTGACTGGGCCATTGAACTTAGACCAGAATGGGTAACACTGGTTTTAATCTATTGGGCAATGGCAGCACCTTCAAGAATCGGTGTCACTATGGCATGGATAGCCGGTCTCTTACTGGATGTCAGTTATGGCACATTGATGGGACAACATGCAGGTGGAATGGTCATTGTTATCTATATCATTCACATTCAACACCAGCGCTTGCGCATGGCATCATTGTTACAGCAAGCAATTGTTATTTTCTTCTTATTGCTATTCAAACAACTACTCACGCTATGGGTCGATGGTATGCTCGGACGAGCACCCGATAGCTGGCTGTACTTTATGCCCACCATTACCAGCACACTGTTATGGCCATGGACTTATCTCATACTAAGAGATCTGAGACGTAAGTATAGTGTTAGCAAGCCGTATCAATTTTAAAAAACTACTGCATTCACCATTTATACTGACACACATATTTATAAGTCATTTGGCGTTACATCTAGATTAAGAGAAGCCCAATCACTCACTTCAAACAATAAAAAAGAAACCTCATCATCAACAACACTTTTGAACCTGTTTCTCAACTCTTTTGCTGAGGTACTATCACTGCTAAAACACCACTTCGCTTTTAAAATACGCAATGCATCCAGCTGTTTTAATTCATCAAGTAAGGCCTGGCTGCTTTTTGATTTAGCCAGATCGTAGGTTAGAAAATACAACGCCATAACACTCTATCCCATCTATTTTTCACATTTAGAGTCCTAATTGATATAACGAAAAAGTGCGATACAAATCCGTAAATAAAAATTATTATTTTTATTGAATACAAACAAATTTAGATTCATTCGCATCGTCAGGTGAGTATAATGTATTTACAAAAATTTACAATTTTATTTATATCTCTTTGTTCTATAAATTGACTTTTAATAGAATTTTAGGTTTTAAATTAACTGACAGGTAGCACATAAAAATACACTGAAACAAAATGACAGACACTTCCCAGCAAAACAAATACATGAAAGATAGCATGGTTAAATTTGATCTTATCTATACCATATAAAATAGCACCAACGGTATACGACACGCCACCTGTAACTAGCCAGAATAATCCATCATAGGGTAGTTTTTCAATCAAGGGTTCGAATGCGAAAACGATAATCCATCCCATAAACACATACATGAAAGTTGAAATTCGATCATATTTTCCGGTAAAAAATAATTTCAACACAATGCCAATCGTCGCCATTGACCATGATACGGCAAAAATTATCCACCCTGCTCTATCGTTTAATACAACTAAGGTAAATGGAGTATAAGTTCCCGCGATAAGAACATAGATGGCAGCATGATCCACAATTCGCATGCGATTTCTTAACGCGGGGATTTGCGCACTATGATAAAAAGTGGAGGCGGCGTATAACACAATCAAGCTAATTCCAAATACACTAAAACTGATGAGATACATCACATCGTCAATTTCACTGGCTCGTATAACCAGAAGTATCAAAGCAATGACACTAAATAATAACCCTATTGTATGAGAGGATATATTTAATCTTTCCTCTAATAAAGAATATTCGTTCTCGTCTTCGATACCCGCACTGTCGCACATAGTTTTTTAACTCATCTATAAATAATGCTATACCCGTGACAGCGCAATGAATGTAAGTGCCAACTATATCCTAAAAATTGGCCTGATTAGAAATTACGACATTGTTACTGGTGTCCAATAACGACGTTGGTCTCAAGCGGTCAACGCA
>UOFE01000040.1_pt1 | contig 9981 bp, 9 predicted proteins | sample 1988381 | NCBI WGS metagenome assembly UOFE01 (sample SAMEA4712194, study PRJEB27164) | hydrothermal vent metagenome | biome: marine basaltic hydrothermal vent biome; feature: marine hydrothermal vent; material: mineral | place: Pacific Ocean | collected 2011-06-14/2011-07-23 | depth 1689 m
TGATGAACCAGATACCCACGCCAATGTGCATATTATCGAAGTCGATGATTGGGATGATGAAACTCGGCTGATTAATGAAAAAGAAACGCTGGGTTTGTATCTTACCGGTCATCCAATTACAAGATACGAACAGGAATTAAGAAATTTTACCGAATGCCGTTTTTCAAAAGTACCGGGGCTGGTGCCCGAAAGTGAGCGTGGTGGACAAGGCGGCGGTTATGGTGGCTATCGTAAAAAAAATAAAAAACAATATTGTCTTGCCGGTCTGTTAATTGGTATGCGTGTACGCAAAACAAAAACAGGAAGCAAAATTGTTACCGGTGTACTCGATGATCGAACTGCGCGAGTTGAAGTGGTGTTGTACGAAGATGTCTACGAACAATTCAGTCATGCTTTAGTAAAAGATAAAGTCTGTGTCGTCGTTGGTAGCGTAAGTTACGATGACTTCAATGCAGCGTACTCTATTAATGCCACAACTGTTTATACTATGACGCAAGCACGTGAAAGATTTTCACGTGGTTTGCAAATAAAATTTGATCGATCTCAAGCGAATGGTAGTTGGTCTGACGTAGATATAACTCAGCAACTTACCGAGGTATTACACACTTATCGAGAAGGAAACTGTCCTATCAATATCGAATACAACAGCGGCACTGATATTTCACAATTTGTCCTGGGCAAAGAATGGAATGTGGTGCCTTCTGATGATTTGTTAGTACGACTGGATAAAGTTTTTGGTTCAGAACAAATACAAATTATGTATTAGCTCTCAATATGCTCTCTCTCCCCGAGGGAGAAGGGAACAGTAATAAATATGCCACTCGCGATGATAAAATTAACTTTTGATTATTTAATTACTAACTGTATTTAATGCACCGTCACATCCGTAGATTAAAATATCGTTTCTTCAAACCAAAAACCTGGCGCATGCGTCTGGTTTTTTGGGGTGGTGCCATTCTGGTTGGGTTCGTTGCTGCTATTTTTGCACTCATGGCCGATCAAGCGGACCATTTTTTTCGACAGATTGTTGCATACAATAAATATTTACCTCTTCTGATTACGCCAGCTGGTTTTGTCTTAACCGTTTATATCACCCGAAAAGTTTTTAGTGGCGCAGAGGGCAGTGGTATTCCTCAAACGTTAATTGCGCTTGCTGATTCGGGTAGCAGTTTAAGTAATCGGTTGCTATCAATGCGCATGGTTGTTGGTAAAGTGTTGATGGCAGTACTGGCTTTATGCAGTGGTGCCTCACTTGGTAGAGAAGGGCCCACCGTTCATCTAGGTGCAGCCATCATGCATTCACTAGGGAAGTATGCACACTTACCATCACGATACGTCGAACGCGGATTAATTTTAACCGGTGGTGGTGCGGGTATAGCTGCTGCTTTCAATACACCATTAGCAGGTATTGTTTTTGCCATTGAAGAAATGGCACGTTCTTTCGATCGAAGAAATAGCGGCATGATGTTAATTGGCGTGGTGCTAGCCGGTATGACGGCCATCGTTGTGCACCAGAGCAACTATAACTATTATGGTACAACACCCGTTGAGTTGGATTTTAGCTGGGTTTGGTTAGGCGTGGTCGTGTGCGGTGTAGTGGGTGGTTTGTCTGGTGGTTTATTCAGCCAGGTACTAATTACCGCATCAAAAAAACTGCGTCCCTATATGCAAACACACTGGTTATTAATCGCTTTGGTTTGTGGTTTGAGTGTAGCGATTTTAAGTATTCTAAGTAACGGGACATCAGGCGGAACGGGATACCTTGAAGCCAAACAAATTGTAAGTTGTGCCGGACTGGACAGTTGTAGTGCCGATTACGGATTAATGTATCCGCTCTATAAAATTTTGGCAACCGCAGCAACATATCTGACCACCATCCCCGGTGGGTTGTTTGCACCATCACTAGCAAGTGGTGCTGGGTTAGGCGCCGACCTCGCGCATTTCTTCCCTGTAGAAATGGCCTCGACTATTATCATTCTAGGCATGATTGGTTATTTTACCGGGGTAGTACAAACACCGATTACGGCTTTTGTTATTGTAATGGAAATGACAGATAATCAAGAGTTGGTATTGGCAATGATGGCAACGGCACTAATCGCATCGGGAACTTCGAAGCTTGTTTGTAAAAAACCTATCTATGAGGCATTAGCTGAGAATTTACTGGCAATGATGTCAGACGAACAAAAAAGAAAATAAGATGCGCTTACAATTATTAGTTGTTTTAATTTATTGTGGATTGCTGCAAGGTTGTGGTAATGATGGTGCTGAGTGCGACATCATTAAAGGTTCATGGCTTTCGCAATGTATCAGTATGGACACGTCTACTTTTGGTTTTTTTGGTTAACCCGTTACGATGTCATCAGATGATAGCTTTTCTTTTAATACCACGGTTACGTATAAAGACAATCAGGTAAATATGAATGTAGGTACATATTTCGATATTGGTTGCTAAACTTCAGAAAATATTGATGTTAGTGGTTTATTTGTAACAGAAACGAAAGTCACTATTTATTCTATCGGTGACAAGATAATAACAAACAATGGCGTTGAGGCATTTTAAATAGATTTGACAAGAAATAACGGAATAACCGAGCCACAAATATTTTCCATTATTGATGGTGCTTCATCATTAGTGTTTGGTGTAAGGACATTAGATGGTCTAGTTGCTTGTGGACTAATTAGTTCAACAGGGCTTCCGTTAAAAAATTCGGTTACTCAAGAATGTATTCGGCCGACAGAGCTGAATTTTTATTATGTTTATACAAAGCTTGTTAATTGATCAGCTTTGCTAGCGAATGCACGAATTCACATAAGTGACTTTGGTGGAGTGCATAAAAACGGATAAACTCGTACAAAATAGACATTGGGAGATAATGTGCTTATGTTTTTGAATTTTATAATAAGCATAGTTAATGGAAAATAACTATAGTGTATCGCTGATGTTATCGTGTTGTATTATGTCGAGATTTTTATAGTTAGTGGTTCAGAACTTAAAAAGCTAGATTTTGCTTTAGGAAGGTTGAAATGTGGACAGAGTGAAAATTAGAACAATATTCACTTCGATATCTTGATTGGTATCAGTCGTTTAATGGTTAGCACAATTCAGGCTCTCATTAAAATTCCAATCATCAGCATATATCCCATAAAAATACTGATGTTCATTGCACGCAACGTATGCTTCATCTTTGCCTTCGTCAAAATGAATGTGAAATGCATAAATATGAATTCCCGCATCTACTAATTCTCTCACTAAGCCGACTTTTTTGTTAATAATGCGGCGGCTGTTGACTATATCTGTAATTCCTAATTTTTTTAAGAATGCAACTTTGTCACTCTTTGTTTTTTTTAAATTTTTTTTTGAAGGCATTGCGGATTTTATTCCTGAACTAATTCCTTCTTTAACTGCTTTTAGTGAAAATAATTCCATCATTAGTCTGTTTTTGCCAATAAAACTATTAGAAAAATCAATGGGATCATTAACCTTGTCGGTAACTAATATGGCGTCAGAGTGTGTATTAAACCAATTATTTATAGTTGCCATGGACATGGAAGTATATTTTTTTAAAATTTTATGTTCTAAAAACTCTTTTTTATTTGGAGGAATGTTGCCTGTATAACCTGTTACTTTTACCCAATGCTTCCAATCATGAGCGGCAACGTAAGTGTTGTCTGACGTTTTAATAATTCCGGTTCGAATAGCCTGAATCCGTTTTTGTAGCTCGAATCTAAAGCATCTAATGAGTTGTTATATTTGTTTCCTTCTATACTGCCCCCAGCATGGGCAATAAATCGATTTGTATCTTTTCTATAAACATTTGCAATAGTAGTATTTTCGAGGGTGGTGTAACTATGTCTAGAATTTTGTTCTTCTTGATCAGAATAATATAATTTATATTGTACGTCATCATTCAAATATATTGTGATAAATAAAAGAAAAATGGCAATGGTGAAAGCGAATAATTTTATCTTATTAATGCTTAATTTAACCATAATGGAATCTATGAAGAAGGGAGAGAATATTGTATTTTACTGTAAATTATTTTAAAAAAATATACTACATACCTTTCCCTTTCAGTCTCCGAGAATTTATTTTATTGGGAGCAACGAAGTATCTATAGATTTAAAGGATGTTTGCGAAGGTCCGCTATTATGATGATTTCGATGTTTTAAAAAAACGCTCAAGGTCTCAAATGTGTTTGCAAGCGGCAACTAATCAAACTTGTTTTCAATTACTTTAGTTTTTTTAACAGTACATAAACCGCCCCAGTCCCGCCATCTTTCGGCTGCGCTGAATGAAATGCCAATACTCGATCCGTAGCACGCAGCCAACGATTAATCATGGGTTTAATAATGGGTTTGTCTTTTGATCGATAACCTTTGCCATGCACGATGATGGCATAGCGGATACCTGCGGTTTTACATTCTTCAAGAAATTCAACTAATGCTTTTCTGGCTTCAATGACGGTTAAACCGTGCAGATCGAGATCATGCTCGATGGGGTGTTTCCCCTGACGTAGCTTTTTAAGTACATTGTGCTGCAAGCCGCTGCGTGAAAAGCTCAAGGTGTCGGGGCATTCTTCGGTAATTTCTGCGTCTGAAAAAACATCGGTGAGATTAAAGTCTGCTTCTGCATCCTCATGATTTCGGGGTGGGTTAGCGGGCTTTTTCCTGACTTTGACTTTATTATTCGACTTTAATGGCGTGACGCCTGCCATTTCTGACATAAATAATGATTCATCGCTATTTTTTGTTGAATCATCACTCATTACAGACTCCTCATACGGTATGATACGGTTTTGATTTTAACGTTATTATCTGTTTGTGCATATTCTAGTTTCTAATGATGATGGTTACCGGGCACTGGGTATTTCGGTGCTGGTTGAGGCGCTGGCTACTGAGTATGAAGTGTCTATTGTCGCGCCCGAGCGTAACTGCAGTGGTGCCAGTAATTCTCTGACGCTTGAGCGCGGTTTGCGTGCCTGTCAGCTTGAAGAAAATGTCTATTATGTTGATGGTACACCAACTGACTCAGTGCATCTGGCGATTACCGGCCTATTAGAAAAGGAGCCCGATATGGTGGTATCAGGCATTAATGCCGGTGCCAATATGGGCGATGATGTTTTGTATTCGGGCACGGTTGCGGCGGCGATGGAAGGGCGGCATCTTGGTCTGCCAGCCATTGCGGTTTCAATGGACTCTTATGCGCCTGAGTATTATGAAACAGGGGCACAAGCTGTCGTAGAATTACTTAGAGATTTTAAAAAGATTTCGTTTCCAGCCAATACTATTTTAAATATTAACGTACCTGATATTCCCTGGTCTGAAATTAAAGGTTTTAAGGCGACGCGTTTAGGCAATCGTCATCGCTCAGAAGGTGTGATTATTCAAGATGATCCTCGTGGCGATCCGATGTACTGGGTCGGGCCACCGGGTGCAGCACAAGATGCGGGTGAAGGCACTGATTTTCACGCAGTTAGTGAACACTTTGTTTCGATTACGCCTTTGCAGATTGATTTAACCCGGTATGATAGCCTTGCAGAATTGGGTAGCTGGCTTGCCATTCACGATGAAAAGTAATGAAGATTAGCAGTAATGATTAGTAGCGATATTCAGGGTATAGGTATGACCTCTCAGCGCACGCGCGACCGACTGGTCGACCGTCTGCGTGAAAAAGGGATTAAAAATCAGCGCGTATTAGAGGTGATTCGCACCACGCCAAGACATATTTTTGTTGATGAAGCGATGGCGCATCGTGCCTATGAAGATACCGCTTTGCCGATTGGTCACGGCCAGACCATCTCACAGCCATATATGGTTGCTCGAATGACTGAAGTTTTGCTAGAAGCTGGCGTTCCCGATGTTGTGCTGGAAGTAGGCACCGGTTCGGGTTATCAGTCAGCCATTCTTTCTCGCCTGGTTGCCAAGGTTTATACCGTTGAACGCATTAGTGCTTTGTTACAAAAAGCGCGCGATGCGCACCGCAAGATGGGATTGTTAAATGTGTATTCGAAACACAGTGATGGCTCCTGGGGTTGGGAGCCTAATGCACCCTATATGGCAATCATGGTTACTGCCGCGCCTGAATCGGTTCCGCCTAGTTTATTGGAACAACTGACTGTCGGTGGTCGTATGGTCATACCGGTAGGTTCGGTTGGCGGTGAACAAAAGTTAAAATTGTTTACCCGAACAGCAGAAGGCATTGAGGAAGAAACACTGGAGCTTGCACGATTTGTTCCCTTACTGGATGGAGCAGTACGTTAATGATATTTGCAGGAATATATAACAAGATGATGAAATGGGCAGCGCATCCGCATGCTGAACGTTACCTAATCGGGGTGAGTGTTTTCGAATCTATATTTTTCCCCATACCAACCGCTTTGATGGTGGCACCAATGGCTATCGCTAGACCTGAGCGGGCTGTTCGTATTGCATTAATCGCCACGATAATGTCAGTGATGGGTGGTGTGGTTGGATATTATCTTGGTTATTTTGCAATTGCTGCTATCGAACCCATCATTCAGGATGTCGGTTATTGGGATAAATACATGACCGCGCAAAACTGGTTTGAAGAGTGGGGTTTTTGGGCGGTTGTTATTGCGGGTTTTTCTCCAATACCGTTCAAATTATTCACCTTATCGGCGGGTGCGTTATCAATGGCGTTGTTGCCTTTTGTGTTTGCCGCAATCATCGGCCGATCAGCGCATTTCTTTTTAGTTGCGTTATTGATGGCATGGGCTGGACCCAAGCTCGAACCGATGGTGAAAAAATACATCGAATGGCTCGGTTGGTTAACGGTACTGCTGGTTGCTGCCTTTATTTATCTTCATTAGTCGCATCCTATTTTAAACGATGACTTATCGAGTGCATGGTTTTTCATTTGTCAGCGTACTGATAGTGGTTATTCAGCTGAGCCTCTCTGCCTGCTCAAGTAATGGTACAAAATGGAATCCTGATGACTACACGGTTAAGTCAGGTGATACCATCTATTCTGTCGCCTGGCGTTATGAATTAGATCCCGAATCGTTTGCCGCCTGGAATGGAGTATCAGCATCCTACTTCATCAAGCCCGGTCAGCGGCTGCATACACGTAAACCTTATAATTTTGATGCGAATAAAAAAATTGATTATCAGGGGGGGAGAGCGAGTAGTATCGCTTATGCGGCGCAACCCGTCGGTCACTCCATCTCTGCGACAGAAAATGCTTCAAGTAACGGGTCAGATAAGAAATGGGTTAAGGCCAGTAAAGGTGACAGTCTCTACAAATTGTCGAAACGATATGGCATCAGTGTCCAACGACTGGCTCAGCTCAATCAATTAAAAAAGCCCTATGTTATTCAGTCCGGTCAGACCATCTTTTTGAAACCATTGCCTGCATCGAATAACAGAACAGCTGTCGCTGTGAATACAAAGACAACGAACAGGACCAAAGCTAAAACTAAAGTGCAAACGCAGCCTGTGTCGTCAAAGGCATTCAACTGGCCCAAGACAATCAAATGGCGGCGACCGGCAAAGGGTAAAGTAGTAAAAAAATTCAGTCGTCGACGTAATGATGCGAAAGGGATTGATATTGCCGGTAAACAAGGTGACACGATTGTTGCATCAGCAGCAGGTAAGGTGGTTTACAGTGGAAACGGTTTAATCAGTTACGGTAATTTAATTATCATCAAACACAATCGAACTTATCTGAGTGCTTATGCTTACAACCGAAAGCTGCTGGTTAAGGAAGGTGATGTTGTTAAGTCGGGTCAAAAGATTGCGGAGATGGGTCGCAAAGATAAATTGAGTACTCGTCTGCATTTTGAAATTCGAAAAAACGGTAAACCAGTTGATCCTTTGAAATATCTTCCCTGGTAATTTGTCTTTATATTCCCATCGTTGTTTACTTGAACCTGGCTCACGTTAATTCTTCAAAATATACCTTAAATTATATATCAGCTGGATACATGACCTCCCACAAAGGAATATTAGCACTTGTGCTACGGGTTTTGAAAAGCACACTATATTGTGGTTTGCGAGACAAACATAAATTAAATTCTAGTTTTTTTCAATAAATGCTTGCTTCTTAAATAGAAATGATGATATAAGATTTTCTAACGTAAGGGCTGACGTTAGAAGAACCTTGTAAGTGTATGGAATTTAAGGGCTATTGATTGTTCCTAACTTACAAACTAAATGCGTATAAAAAAATAACTATAAAACACATTTTTGGGTGGGGTACAATCATGAGAGAAGCAATTGCTGATTCTAAAGAAGATTTAGATACGGGTGTCTTAATGATGCAGGACATTGATGATGTAGAGCAAGACGATGTAGATCGCGTATCAACAAAAAAGAAAAAAACTGGCACAGCTAAGAAAGCAGCTGGCACAGTAAAGAAAGCAACAGCAAAAAAAGCAACAGCAAAAAAAGCAGCGACAAAAAAAGTTGATGTTGATCCTGATGCTAAAGTTAATCGAAAAGAATTAGATGCGACTCGTCTGTATTTGCGTGAAATAGAAGGTTCACCTCTGCTTACGGCTGAGGAAGAAGTCTTTTACTCTCGTAAAGCACTAAAAGGTGACATGGATGCACGCAAGAAGATGATTGAATGTAATCTTCGCCTCGTTGTAAAAATAGCACGCCGTTATATGAACCGTGGACTTGCTCTTCTTGATCTTATCGAAGAAGGTAATCTGGGTTTAATCCGCGCGGTTGAAAAATTCGATCCTGAAAAGGGTTTCCGTTTCTCTACTTACGCCACCTGGTGGATTCGCCAGACCATTGAACGTGCTTTGATGAATCAAACACGTACTATTCGTCTACCCATCCATGTAATCAAAGAATTAAATGTGTATCTGCGTGCTGCTCGTGAATTAGAGCAAACCATGGATACCGAGCCTACCGCAGATGATATCGCGAAGATGCTGAACAAGCCGGTCGCCAACGTTGAAAAAATGTTGGGTTTACGTGACCGCGTCACATCAGTTGATGTACCTGTAGGCAAAGAAAACGATCGTCCATTACTGGAAATCGTTGCTGATGAACGTGTACCTGCACCACCAGAGATGTTACAAAATGATGACGTCATGGCAAACCTGGGTGTTTGGTTAGATCAGTTAGATACCAAACAAAGAGAAGTACTGGTTCGCCGTTTTGGCTTAAACAACCATGAACGCACAACATTGGAAGATGTGGGTAAAGAGTTAGGTGTAACACGTGAACGTGTTCGTCAAATTCAGATGGATGCATTAAAGCAACTACGTAAGATTCTGGAAAACCAGGGTTTTAGTGAAGAGCTGTTATTCCAGGACTAACTATCTCAGGATTAATTAGTCCTCCTATTTCAGGGCAGAATAAAAACAACCCTGAATGTAATACCCATTAAGCAGATACATTATGTATCTGCTTTTTTTATGCCCATGGATGGGCGGTATATCGCAAGGAGCCAGGGAAGGCGGTGCGAGTGTGTCCATAGTAGTCGGCTTTTGGCCATTTGCTGACGTTTGAAATCATGGCCAAAAGCTTATTTACCACAGAGGCACAGAGGGCACGGAGGTTTTTATTGTTACTGCGGCGCAGGCGCAGTAACAATAAAAGTGTTTTCTCTGCGCTCTCTGTGCCTCTTTGGTAAATAAGTTTTTAAAGTTTCTGATTGTCCGCTAAGAGTGTTGCGTTGACCGGTTGAGACCAACGTCGATAACTGACCACAATATTACTTTATCTAAAGTATCAGCCCAGCAACCACGTCCCGACCTTCACTCATCAATATATTATAAGTCCGGCAGGCCGCCTGTGTGTCCATGAAGTCAACACCAACCCCTTTCCTGATAATCTCAGAGTATGTTGCCGCAGCAGGAAAAGTAAGTTTTTTACCGGTGCCAATAATAATCAACTCCGGATTTAAAACCAATATCTGTTCAATATGTTCAGTCTGAAGTGAATCGATGTGATTCAGCTTCCAGTGTTCATCCAGTTTTGTCCGGGTAATAATCAGGCTGCTGG
>UOFE01000014.1_pt1 | contig 8820 bp, 12 predicted proteins | sample 1988381 | NCBI WGS metagenome assembly UOFE01 (sample SAMEA4712194, study PRJEB27164) | hydrothermal vent metagenome | biome: marine basaltic hydrothermal vent biome; feature: marine hydrothermal vent; material: mineral | place: Pacific Ocean | collected 2011-06-14/2011-07-23 | depth 1689 m
CATCCACGCTTGTTAACGGTCTGTTAGACCTATCGTTCATCGGATTACTGAACCGGTAACTTGCTACAACAGGTTACGAGCCTCACTTTACATTGGAGTCGTATATCATGGAAATTAAACCATACAATCGTTTAACACCGACCATTTTATACGCCGGGAGTCTCCCCCAGTTTTGAACACATCTATTTATAAACCGATAGAGGTGTACAAATGGCAAGAAAAACAAAATACGAGTTTTATGGCGATCACTTTAAAGCGACAGCAGTAGAATTAGGCGCATTACCGGGTGTAAAAGCAATCGATGTTGCAAAAGTACTCGATATTCATCCAATCATGTTATACCGTTGGAAGAAAGAATATAGAGACGGTAGCATCATGAAAAACAAGACAAAGGAAAGCTAGAAACAGAAGAGAAAAGCGAGTTAAAGCGTCTTCGTAAAGTGGAGCAAGCGCATGATGAGCTTTTAATAAAGCATGACCTTCTAAAAAAAAGCATCCAATTCTGTCCGGATCAAAAAAAGAAATCTTCCAGTTCATAGAGACACAACGTGGTCGGTATAAGCTGAGATTGCTTTGCGAGGTTTACGATGTCAGTCGACATGGCTATGCCTCCTGGAAGTCACGAGGTGAATCAAAACACACAAAGCGAGACAGAGAGCTTAGGCTAGGCATTGAAAAACTATTTGGCTCTGTTGATGGTATTTATGGCAGCCCAAAAATCCACGCTTTACTTAAACAAGCGGGTGAATTGGTCGGTAAAAACCGTGTCGCCAGACTAATGCAAGAAAACAACCTGAAGGCCAGGTGCTCAAGAATCTATAAGAACAACACTAAGCAGGATCGTTTTTATGCGAGCATAAGTAATAAAATCCATGAATTGGAAGCAACGGGACCCAATCAAATATGGGTGGGCGACGTCACTTATTTGTGGGTGAATGACCCTTGGCGTTATTTAGCGACGATTATGGATAAGTACTCGAGAAAGATAGTGGGTTGGTCTTTATCGCTAAAACGCGATGTAAATTTAACACTAACCGCATTTAAACGCGCATCGACAAAACGGTTATTGCAATCAGGGTTGTATTTTCATTCAGACAGAGGCTCTGAATATGCTGCACTTAAATACCAGAAATGGCTCAAGAAAAAAGGCGTTATACAAAGCATGAACCGAAAAAAAGTGATGAATGACAATGCGGAAATGGAATCATTTTTTCATCAGTTTAAGGCAGAACGATTTCATAAAAATGAATACGCAACTGAAAAGGAATTACGCGCAATGATTGTAGAATACATTGGATTTTATAATCAAAAAAGGATACATTCGTCATTAGGGTATTTAAGCCCTAATGATTATGAAGTAACTTTTGGTTAAAGTGAAAGACGATAACAAACTATGTGTGCAAAACTGGGGGACGTTCCCCGCACCGCTTCGCTCTGCTCTGTATTGCCGGCCTGAAGACGTACCACTTTAATGGACAGTCAATTACTGTTTATTAGAGGAACCCTGTCATGGGACAAACAAAGAAACGTCAGTACGATCGTTACACGCTTGATTTCAAACTACAAAGCGTTAAGTTAGCCAATAACCCTAACGTTAGAGCAACCGATATAGCGCATTCGCTAGGCATACATGTGGTGATGCTGTACCGTTGGCAGATGGAACATCGAAACGGTGAACTGAGGACCAACAAGCACATAAAATCACAAAAACCATCCCCTAGGCGACGAAAAATCCGAACGACATCCGAGACTAAAACGAAAGATGATCTTGTTGCTGCCAATAAGAAAATCAAAACCCTTGAACGTGCACTCACTAATCGAACAGAGGAGCTTGATCTGTTAAAAAAAGCGGAACGGTTCTTGGCTCAACATGCAAAAAAGTAATATTTGCATTTATTGAAAAGAACCGCGTTCAACATAAAGTGAGAAGACTCTGTCAACTGTATGGCGTATCGACCAGTGGTTTTTATGCCTGGCAATCACGACCACCAAGCAATCATAAACACTATGACGATTCGCTTAAAGTAGTCATTAAAGAGTTACATCAGGGCTTTCGGCGGTGTTACGGCTCAACGCGATTACATCGTGAGATGCGCCATAAAGGCTACGCATGCAGTCGCAGGCGTATTAATCGCTTAATGCGTGAGATGGGGATTAAGGCGACAACGACAGGACTTTATGCCTGGCGACCAGGGCAACATGAATTTTATTCGTCCACGGGAAATAAGTTAAAGCACGCGGGTGAACCTGTTCAAACGGGCACACATTGGGCCGGTGATTTTACTTACATCAAAACACAAGCAGGCTGGTTATATCATGCCATAATAATAGACCTATTTAGTCGTAAGGTTGTTGGCTGGTCGTTTAGTCGGGCACATAATACGGAGTTAACGAAAAGCGCGATGCGCATGGCATTGTTGCGCAATCACCCACAACCAGAATACATCTTCCATTCTGATCAGGGCATTGAGTATGCTGCTCACGAGTATCGCGACATGTTAAGAGCGGCTGGGATAACGCGAAGCATGAGTCGAAAAGGCACACCGTTGGATAATGCCTTTGCGGAGTCTTACTTCCATAGTATGAAAGCGGAACTGATACACCAACACCGCTTTAGTAATGAAATAGAAGCGGTGGCACATATCGTTGAATACATCGATTTTTATAACCGAGAAAGACTGCACTCTGTTTTAGACTTTCAATCTCCTGTGGGATATGAAAGACTGTGTGCATGAAAAAAGTGTCCACAAAAGTGGTACGTCTTCAGTCAACTGAGTTCAAGCGTTATACCTAAAAATAAAATGAAAGAGATCTACCCAACAGTATTATTAGCACTCTTACTTTCAGGTTGTAGCACTATTGAAAGAAGGGACTATTACACACCTAGCACCACACCAAATAATACCGAAGGTCCAACGCAACCTGCTTGTGGATTTTCTAATTTTGGCGGTATGCCTGATACATATTCAACAACAATAAATAACAACACTATTAAAGTCACTACAAATCAGAATTTTCACCCATATTTCTGGGGGCCATGGTTTTTAACAATCATACCTGTCTTCCCAATAACCTGGGTTGCTGAGATATTTGTTAATGATGACTTGCAAATTTCTATATATATTGATGGAAAACAAAAAATACCAGAGGAGAATTTCTCTTTTTCAATTACAACAAATAGTAAAGACAAAGAGCTAAAACCGAGCAACTCTTCTACATACAATGGAGATGGATACACCTATCATTATCTTACTTTCCCCATTGATTACGATGAAATTGACGATTTCATACTTAACATTAATAACGATTCTGATAATCTTGTAATACCTTTCAAAGAAGCAAGTCGATGGTCATGGTCACAGTGGACGCCCAATTGCTAAAAAGGTATAACAAGTGACTATGGCGTCAACCCCTAATTATTTACTCATTTCAGGTGACCAGTATGTCTGATCTCTAGCCATTGAATTTAGTATTACAATCATTTTTCTCACACATGCAATGATCGCTAATTTTTTTGCTTTTCCTTTCTTAAGTAATCTCTGATAAGTCTCTTTAAAAACGGGGTTACACTGTATTGCAGACATCATTGCCATGAACATAACCGTGCGTATTTGCGGTCGTCCTCCGTGTATCTGTCGTTTGCCTTTGTAAGTTCCGCTTTCTTTGTTTGGGGCTACGCCGATAAGTGCAGCGGCTTGTTTATTGGTTAAATACCCTAACTCAGGCATATTACTCAATAAGCTAAACGTAACCACTTTTCCAACACCAGGCATGCTTTAAATTATGTCGCATTTTTCTTTTTATTCACTATTATTCTCCATCAGTTTTTGCAATTTGTCCAATCGCACCAGCAAAGCGCCTTATGTGCACTGGACTGGCAATAACAAATAGAAGATTGGCTTTTGAGCAAGCAAATACGAACTCATACCTAACCTTCCGGCTGCTTTGATAACAATCCGTGATGGATTGTGTTTCTTTATTTTATTAAGGGCTTCCTTAATACCTTCTTTGTCGTTATTAACAGTAAAGAAAATATCTAATTGATATTTACCCGTATCAACACCTACGTTGATTTCATTTTGATTAATTTTGCTATTCATATTAAGCTGGCTCTGCCTTGCTAATTCGGGCTCGAGGCTCCGTTGACTATCCGAGTTTAATGCTTGGAGTCTTACGCAGTGTTCTTACTTGTTATCGGTCTCTCAATAGAGGAGCCATACGTTCATCGAACTACTGCATAGGAGGGCTTTAGTTGCGGCTAGAGCTTGGGCCTCACTTTTACCCGGTTTCCGGTGGGATTAAACCATACAAGGCGTTTAACGCCGACTGTCAAAACGTATATTTCTTTCTTCCATAGTTTACGTGGAACGATATATCGAAGAGCGACAGAGTTACGGCAAGATTTATTTACTTATATTAATAACTTTTACAACTCAATTCGGTTACACTCAGGTCTAGATTACCTGTCACCGATTGAATTTGAGCAACGTGCAGCGTAGATGAAATGGTGTCCATTTTATCGGGGGAAGATCATAACTGGCCAGATGGCCATAGTGAAAAAGTCAGTGCACTAGTTAACGAGCTTGAAAATAGAGATGATTACTTATTAACAAAGCTATATTGGTCAACAGGTGTAATAATTTGTACCAAAATAGCATAACAATTTGCTGCAGCTGAGCAAGGCGTTATGTGTTTTCAAAAAACAATTTCATTTTCGACCCGGTGAATTCGAATGTGTAAAGTTTAATATTTCACCAATTAATTAGAGAATATATTATGAGTAAAGGTACAGTAAAGTGGTTCGATTCAGGTAAAGGCTTTGGTTTTATTACACCAGAAGATGGTGGTAAAGATCTTTTCGTTCATCATTCAGAAATTCAAAGTGGCGGAGATTATGCATCTCTTAATGACGGCCAAGCGGTAGAGTATGAAGTAGGCCAAGGCCAGAAAGGCCCTTGTGCTAACAAAGTTGTAGCAATTTAGTAATAAGTCACTGCAGTTGACCAGCAATACAGAGCGAAGCGGCGTATTGCTGGTCAACTGAGTTCAAGCGTTGAACTCACAATGAAATAAGAACGTATATGGAAGATAAAAAATCATTTTATTCTGAACATAGCGTAGCTTTAATTTCTGCTTTTTCAGCTATTTCTGTTTCTACAATCACTGGAATATTTTTACTGTTATCTCAACCTTCCAGTAAATTAAGTGAAAAGGAAAAAATCATTGAGACAAATGATTCAATAGTAGGATGCTGGAATTGGTCAAACGGAAGCTACATTCAAATTAAATATTTAAGAATAAATAAAAATTACGCTAACCTATTTTCAAATGTCTGGTAACACCATTGACCAACTCTTCTTGAAGCTGTAAAACTTGCCCAGCAAACTACGGATAACAATGAACTTTCTTCTTCGTGAAAGTTTTTAAATTCACCAATAATTGATTCGTTTACTTTATAAGGTTCTATTGCAGTTAGTAGCGCAAGCTTTAATGTAATCGCGTTTTCTGGATTTAAGTCTTTAAGTAAATCAATCGTCCAGCCTGTATTAATACCACAGCTCTGTCCATCCCACTGAGCTATGAAATCATTAAAAATAGTTCTTACTTGAGCTGAAACTATTGATTTCTCCTGCGTGTCTATCACGGATGCCATTTGTGAAAAGCTTTGACTAATTGTTTCCGATCCTAATGCCCAGCTCATATCATCTGGTAACTCTGAATTTGGTAATAATGCTAGCGCGTTTCCCGATTTTTTCGTTCGGTTTGCTGAAAATGAAAAAAACCACCCAGCCATGCGCTTTAATGATTTTTTAGCTGTATTAGACTTAACAGGTAGTAATTGATCAGGTAAAAAGACATGAACTATACGATTTAGGTAATGATAAAAAACTGCCATACCTATATATTCACTAGCGGATGTTTTTGAGAATGGTGGATTCAAAATAATATCTGAAGTCGGTACGTTTGTAGAGCGTGCCCAATTAATAAGTGAAAATAAGCGTTCATCGTCGATCCGATCATAGTCTCCTCTACTGATAAAGTTTGAGACTTCAAACTCGCCGACTGCATTTAATAACATTGTGTGCGCATCAACACAATATGGACATTGGTTAGATGCCGATACACAAGCAGCGACAATTTCCTTCTCCACTCTCGATACTTTCCCTACTAGCTCGGTTTCTCTGCACGCCGCCCAAACTCCTGCAAGAATCTCGGGTGAGATTGAATGCAGAGAAAATGGATCAACTACCATGCCGAATTCTTTTCTGATTTGTTTGTAAACTCGTACAACTGTTGGATGGCGTCGATTAACCTTTGTATTCAAATATTTAACATTATTTATCATCACTTTAATCCTTATTATGTATCGATCGGTACAATATATATATAACTATCCACCCACTGTCAAGTGTTTTATACTAATTGGTACAGTATTTACCATTTTGGATCTAGAAGCTGTGCCAAGAGTAAAAGAATTTGATGAAATGCGTGCTTTGGAAACCGCCATGCACGTATTCTGGGACAGGGGGTATGAAGGTACATCCCTGAAACATTTGGAAAAAGCTATGGGATTAACTCGTAGCAGTATTTACAATGCATATGGCAATAAACGACAGCTATTTGAAAAAACAATTGATCTGTATCAGAAAAATATATATGGAGGCTTGCTCGAAGAAATCGAGCAGGCCGCGTCAATCAAAGAAGGCTTACGTAATTTATTACTTGCCGTTATTGATCTCCATTTCAGTAAGCAAACCCCAGAGGGTTGTATGATAGCATTGTCAATATTGGAAAAAACACAACATAACAAATCGACGAGAAAATTATTAGATCAAACGATAGAATTAGTAACGAAGTCTATCGAGTCGCATATAAAGCAGGCTCAAAAAAAAGGTGATATCAACAAAGACAAAGATACACAGGTGATAGCTTCTATAGTTGTAATGGCAATGGCGGGTATTATGGTGCAGGCAAAAGCCGGGGTTGAGAAAAAACGCTTGGTTAAGATTGCTGATACATTGGTTAAAATGCTGGAAAGTTAATACATTTTAAAATCACTCATCCTGATCATGTCATATGAAAATACACATAATAAACTCATCCAGCGGACCTTCAGAAGGTTCCTCACGATTTTTTGCATTCACAAAAATCGCCCCCTTTTGAAAGCCACTGATGAGGACGTTATGCATAAACACTTACGAATAAGCAAAGCTCTTGGCTTTTAATGGGAGGTGAGTGTGAACGAGGAGATGGTTTGTCGGGTTACGGCAAAAAAACGCCTAACACGACCTACTACTATTTTTGCCGGTCGAGTTAATTAAGGAAATTATCAGAGGTTAATAAAATGAAATCATTATTACTTTTTACAATACTAGCCATACCAGTGCTCGCTTATGCCGGTGGCCCTCGTCATATTGATGGCAACACACCGGTACGTTATATCAACCCAAACGTGGTGCTTAATTTTGATGTCGGCACACTGGGTGCGCGTTCAAATTCTGTGTCCAATGATATGGTGTTACAAAGCATGGCTTTGTGGAATAACGTTACGACTGCAACCATCAACCTGACTAAGGGCAACAATCTGGCCAGTGATATTGATCAAACCAATTACCAGGATTTACTTTTCCCGGCGGGTGGCTCCAACAGTCACCCCAGTGTTAGCGATGGCCTGATTCCGGTTGTATATGATACTGATGGACAAGTGATTGACGCTTTTTTTGGCCCCCTACAAAGCACTGTCATCGTTGGTGTAGCAACGTCTATTTTTCCTATCGGAACAGGTGGTTATATAACAGGTTACGTACTCATAAATGGAAAAAATACGGTGGGCGGCGTGGAGATCACCGATCCTCTGTTATCCCATACAATCACGCATGAAATCGGACATTTGATTGGCATCGACCACAGCCAGCTTAATATTACTGACGCGAATAAAAATTGCGGTTTAAATGGAAACCAATATCCCGTGATGTACCCCACATTCTGTAACCAACCCACCAATGCTTTACACCTGGATGATGCAGCCGCAGTAACCGCACTGTACCCCGAGCAAAATGTGGTGGCAACGTTTGGTGAAATAAACGGGACATTGGTTGATACTCTCGGGGATCAGTGGGCAGGCGTAAATATTATTGTAACGAATACGCAAACGGGCGATGTTTATAGCGTGGTATCTGACTATCTAAAACAGGGTACGGGGTTTTTCAGCATTTTATTGCCTGCTGGTACCTACACACTGCAAGCTAACGATATCATTGCAGAATTTACTGGCATCAGTAGTGTCGGCCCTTATGCGACTAACGCAGCAGATACGTCTTTTTCTTACGGTGGTATCGGCTTTGTATACGCCGGATCTACACCAGGTTCCAATCAACTTCTAACCGTTACCACCGGCGAAGCAATCACTGTTAGTTTGGTTAGCGATGGTTCAGGTGCTTTTACGACTGGCAATACTATGACTGTAGTCACTGCAGCAGCAACTGGTGGTGGAGCTGCTGGTGGCGGTGGTGGTGGAGGCGGCGGAATAGTTTCGCCTGCAATTCTTTTATTGATGCTGGCAGGTTTGTATAGAAGAATTTTTTACGGGCCAGAGCTTGTCAAATAAAAGTGAGTTTGGAGTCAGAATAAAAACTATTTGTATCGTTCATTAGTTTTTACTCTGACCCGAATGGCACTTACTTAAGCAACACACTGTCATTCCGGCGTGTTTTTAGCCGGAATCCATGCTTTAGATTGGTAGAATAGATTGCTATAAAGGGTTATATTGCGTTTTCTACTAGATGGATACCGGCTAAAAACATGCCGGTATGACGAACT
>UOFE01000007.1_pt1 | contig 8732 bp, 6 predicted proteins | sample 1988381 | NCBI WGS metagenome assembly UOFE01 (sample SAMEA4712194, study PRJEB27164) | hydrothermal vent metagenome | biome: marine basaltic hydrothermal vent biome; feature: marine hydrothermal vent; material: mineral | place: Pacific Ocean | collected 2011-06-14/2011-07-23 | depth 1689 m
CCCCACTGCTGCCTCCCGTAGGAGTCTGGGCCGTGTCTCAGTCCCAGTGTGGCTGATCGTCCTCTCAGACCAGCTAGAGATCGTTGCCTTGGTAGGCCATTACCCCACCAACAAGCTAATCTCACGCGAGCTCATCTACTAGTGCCAGGTCCGAAGATCCCAAGCTTTCCCCCGTAGGGCGTATGCGGTATTAATCCGGTTTTCACCGGGCTATCCCCCGCTAGTAGGCAGATTCTCACGCGTTACTCACCCGTCCGCCACTCGTCAGCGCAAAGCAAGCTTTGCCTGTTACCGTTCGACTTGCATGTGTTAAGCATACCGCCAGCGTTCAATCTGAGCCATGATCAAACTCTTCAGTTTAAACTCTCAAATTTTATTTCTTTTAGGTAACTTGTTCTTTGAGAAACAAGAAACGCTATTGCTAGTTTAAAAGTCACTATTCAAAATTGCTTCTGAAATCATGCCAATTGCCTAGCTTGTTTCTTGACCTCGCCAACGCAAGCACCCACACAAACTATCTAATCCAAATTGTAAAAGAACATTTGCTACACTTTGTTTTCGTTAGGTTTTCTTTCGAAAAACCAAGTCGACAATTCCGTGGAGCAAAGAAGCGGAAGTTTAGCAGTTTTTTAAACCGCTTAGCAAGCGTTTTTTGAAATTAATTTCTGTTTCCAGAACTTTTTACGACTTTAAAACTACTTCCAAACTCGCTTCAAAAAACGTTGTCTCCCAACGCAGGCGCGCATATTACATAAAACTTATACTTGTGTACAGAATTAATTTGCAAAAAGTGAAAAAAGTTTTTCAAACAGCATAAATAAGCGTTTTTTCACGTTAAATTACGAAAAAATCACTTATACATAGTATCCTGCACAAACCAGCAGTTAATAATGCCAAATATAGAAAATCTTTAAATGAACACGTCCAATCAGCTTAAAAAAGAAACCAGCCCTTATTTATTACAACATAAAAACAACCCGGTTCACTGGCAACCATGGAACACTGACGCTTTAGCATTAGCCAAACAACTCAATAAACCCATTATTTTGTCCATTGGCTATTCTGCCTGCCACTGGTGCCACGTGATGGCACACGAGTCATTTGAAGATAACGAAACCGCAGAAATCATGAACAACCTCTTTATCAACATTAAAGTTGATAAAGAAGAAAGACCGGATCTCGATAAAATTTATCAAAATGCACACTCTTTACTAACAGAGCGACCGGGTGGCTGGCCTTTAACGCTATTTCTAACACCGGACACACACATGCCGATTTTCGCCGGCACCTATTTCCCGGTTGAAGCCAAACACGGACTACCCGCATTCAAATCTCTTTTGCAACAAATCCACGAAATCTGGCAATCAAGGCAAACCGATATCGAGCAACAGTCCCTTTCATTACAAAAGACTTACGCACGTATTTATGAATCATCCAAACCCGCTGACGCAGATATTAACCACGCTGTCATCGATATCGCTCGTAGCCAGATCGAAAAACAGTTCGACAGCCAAAATGGCGGCTTTAGCGCAGCCCCCAAATTTCCCCACCCTTCTATCCTTGAATTTGCCATTAAACACTGGTGCCATACGAAGCGACAATTACGAAATGACCCACGCATTCTGCATTGCGCTATGCTCAGCCTCGAAAAAATGGCCAATGGTGGAATTTTTGACCACCTGGGTGGCGGTTTTTGCCGGTATTCCACAGATGACAGTTGGATGATCCCGCACTTTGAAAAGATGCTTTATGACAACGGCCCACTATTGTCTCTATATAGTCAGGCATGGAAACTCAATGGCGACCTTCTCTTCTTCGACGCCGCCTGTGAAACAGCTGATTGGGCAATGCGTGAAATGCAATCGAACGAAGGCGGCTATTACGCCGCGCAAGATGCTGATTCGGAGGGTTATGAAGGACAATTTTTCACCTGGTCAAAAGACGAAATAAACATTTTCTCAACAGAAACCACCAAACTTGACTCTATCGACAACAAATCCATTGAAATATTTAAGCAACGCTTTGGTCTAAACCTGAATGAAAATTTTGAAGGCTTATGGCACCTGCACGGTTACCAGAGTGAAAAATCACTCGCCGATAAGCATTCAATGGATGAAACAAAACTACACCAACAACTTAAGCAAATTCGCCACACCCTATTCCAGCAACGCGAACAGCGTATCCATCCCGACACAGACACAAAAATTTTAACGGCATGGAACGGGTTAATGATTCACGGCATGGCAATAGCCGGTCGTTTGCTTGAAAAACCAGACTATATAATATCGGCCAGGCAAGCTGCCCACTACTTGAAAAAAACCTGCTGGTTGGACAATAAATTATATGCCTGCAGCAAAGATGGTAAAACCACGCTTAACGCATACATTGATGATTACGCTTTCCTCATCTACGGTTTGCTGGAATTATTGCAGAGCGAGTGGAATAACGAGCTTTATATCTGGACACAACAACTAGCCGATCAGTTACTCGCTGAGTTTGAAGACAAAAACTACGGCGGATTTTATTTCACCAACCACCAACACGAAGATTTGATACAGCGCTTAAAAAACTTTAGTGATGACGCAATACCATCAGGAAACGCCATCGCCGCACTGGTTTTAAATCGACTGGGTTACTTAAGCGGAAAACAACACTATATAGAGGCCGCTGAAAACTGCCTGAAATCGGCATGGACTGCTATCAACCATGCACCAATTTCGCATTGCGCACTATTGAATGCACTCAGCGAATTTCTGTCACCACCTAATATCCTGATAATACGTAGTCAAACCAATGGCAGCCAGCCCGAGAAAGAAGATTGGCAAAAACTAACACAGCAGTATTATCTAGCTAACACGATGGTATATACTATTCCCGCAGAACAAACACTCAGCAGCACACTGACAGAAAAACAAGCCCTGCCAGACAGCAACATCGCCTACCCCTGTAGCGGCTTGCAATGCCAAAAAGCCATCGAGAACACCACCGAACTGAAAACCTACCTGCAGAATAACAGTTATCGCGTTTTGGAATAAGTCGTGAAAAACCCCGTAAAATCAAGCCATTTACCCAAATCTGGGTAGTAACCACTAACCATCTTCGAGTAATCAATAGCTTACATACTTGCCAAAGTGGATAGTTTAGGAGTATGGTAGAACCTGTGAATTACTCATAGTCAGAAGACTGTCTAATAAATTAATCTAAAACGAGGATAAAACCATGGCTGATCGCAAATTAACCATCATCGCAACAAAGGGTACCCTGGACTGGGCTTATCCTCCTTTCATTCTGGCAAGTACTGCTGCAGCTTTAGGCATGGAAGTATCCATCTTCTTTACTTTCTATGGCTTAAATTTATTATTGAAAGACACCGATAAACTAAGAATCACACCCACAGCAGCACCAGATATGCCAATGAAGATGCCTTTTGGTCCTAAGTGGTTACAGAAAATCGACTTTGGCCCTAAAGTGCCAAATGTCATGTGGAACATGCCTTTCATGGACCCAATTTGCACAAGCTTAATGAAGAAAACTATTAAGAACTGTGGCGTTGCTACCATTGCTGAACTACGCGAACTTTGTCAGGAAGCAGAATGTAAGTTCATGGCTTGCCAGATGACTGTTGAACTGTTCGGTCACGACACAGATTCATTCATCGACGGTATTGATTTTGTTGGTGCAGCAACTTACTTCGAAGAATCAGCTGACGCAACACAGTCACTGTTTATCTAGTAAGATTTTCAGTTACACCAAAAAGGCCGCGCTCTGGTAATCAGAGCACGGCCTTTTTATTCGCTTAAAAACATTGAACCGCAGAGACGCGAAGGCGCAGAGTTTTTATTTATAAATGCATTTATAAAATTATAATTATACTTTTCTCCGCGCCTCCGCGTCTCTGCGGTGAATCAGTTGTTTTGCTTTTTGCCAATATTCCAAAAGCACATCAACACTACAACCTTCCATCAGCTTTTCATCATCGCGCAATAATTGCTCAACTATTTCAAATCGCGAAATGAATTTTCGATTAGAGTCACGCAAAGCCTGCTCAGGATTAACCCCCACATGTCGCGCAAGGTTGACGCTGGCAAACAAAATATCTCCCATTTCATCAACTATTCGTTCATGATTATTTTCAATGTCAATCTCGGCTTTAAGCTCACCAATTTCTTCATTTACTTTATCAAATACTGACTGAATATCGTCCCAGTCAAAGCCATGATGCGATGCACGTTTCTGTAATTTTTCTGACCAACGCAATGCAGGCATAGTACTCACAATACCATCCAGATAACTGACAGATTGGTTTTCATCTATTTGATTTTTTAAGGTACGCTCTTTTTTCTTATGTTGTTCCCAATCACGATTCAACTGATCTTCATCACTAGCGCCATCACCCGCAAAAACATGTGGATGCCGCCGCACCATCTTGTCATTAATCTCTTGAACCACATCTGAAAAATCAAACTGATTTTTTTCCGATGCCATCTGCGCATGAAACACAACTTGAAACAAAAGGTCGCCGAGTTCACTTTTCAGATCGTCCATATCCCCACGTTCAATCGCATCAGCCACTTCATAGGCTTCTTCGACGGTATAAGCGGCAACACTTTTAAATGATTGTTTGATATCCCAGGGGCAGCCACCATCCGGATTTCGGAGGTCTGCCATTATCTGCAATAGTTTTTCGAGTTCCTGCATAATGAATTATCGAGTCTATATATTGTATTCAACGATATTTATCGGTCATTTTTCGTATATTTAAAACAAAATCAAAAAACTTTACCGCAGAGACGCTGGGGCACAGAGAAAAGCTGAATATTGCTAGTGGCAACTACAGCCCCTACGACCTAAAAACCTTGGCTTTTCTCTGCGCCTCAGCGGTTCAAGCTTTTTCTAAAAGTTTCTAACCATCTACTTAGAATCGATAACGTTCTCACACACTAAAACTCAAAACGCACGCCAATATGCGCCGCATCATCAACTTCATATTCAATATCATCACTGAAGGTGACTTCAAGATATCGATAGCCAACATAAGCGCGCGCACTTGGCGTGACTTCTAATTCCAGTGCAACACGGTATTCCACCAGCCCATCAAAATCTGAAATATTCGTCACTTCTGGCGCATAAAAAGCCTCACCCAGTACAGCAAGTGGTGTACTACCCGGGAACACATAACGAACACGCCCGCCAATCGCAACCGCACCACCGTCCACATCAATTGAACCTGAGCCAGGCCCCTCTAATGTCCCAACATAGGCTTTAGTCCCCACACCAAAGTGCAACGCTTTAACATCACCGGCACTACTACCACTCACTAATATAAAACCACTGGCGATAACGTCGTTTTCATCGTTGACTAAAGCACCAAAACCAATGTCTGCACCGCCATAACCAAATGATGCGGTTTGTGTTAAAAATGTCAGCTCAGCGATATCACTCCCGACTCGAAAATCAATGGCACCGGCCTGTGCACTATTAAAAGGAACAAGTAAAATTATTGAAATCAATGCCTTGCGTAGCATAAAATGGTAAACCTCTAATGTAATTAATTTACTAGGGAAAAAATATGAATTGAATTCTAACATGCTCTTTCTACCAACAATGCACTTACATTATGTAAGACACCTGAGGGAATCGCACGTGCTAAAGTAGACGGTATTCTCAACCTGCAGTTCAAATATTTTTCATACAAAAATTATAATTTTAAATGAACCCGTTCGTTAAACAACTTTCCACTCTTCTTCCGCCACACCTTTTGTTACATCAAGCCGAAGATTTAAAACCTTATGAATGCGATGCATTATCGGCCTATCAAACCGTACCGTTAGCGGTCGCCATTCCAGAAACCATCGAACAGATAAAAGCCATACTTTCACGCTGCTACGAAAATGAAGTTCCTGTCGTTGCTCGCGGCGCTGGAACCGGCTTATCTGGTGGTGCGCTGCCACTCAAAAACGGCATATTATTAAGTCTGGCAAAATTTAACAATATACTTTCCATTGATGAAGATAGTTTCACCGCCGTGGTACAACCGGGGGTAAGAAATCTCGCCATCTCAGAGGCAGCAAAAGAATTCGGTCTGTACTATGCACCTGATCCTTCATCCCAAATAGCCTGCTCAATCGGTGGCAATGTTGCAGAAAATGCAGGCGGCGTACATTGCCTAAAATACGGTCTAACCGTCCATAATATACAAAAATTGAAAGTACTCACCATCGATGGCGACGAACTTACCATTGGTTGCGATGCGCTAGATTCACCCGGGTATGATTTACTGGCTTTACTGACTGGCTCAGAAGGCATGCTTGCCATCATTACCGAAATAACAGTGAAGCTCCTTCCCATTCCCTCTCTTGCAAAAGTCATGATGGTTTCATTTGATGACATTGCCGTCGCGGGACAGGCGGTTAGCGACATTATTGCCAACGGTATTATCCCAGCAGGATTAGAGTTAATGGATAACGCCGCCATAAAAGCAGCCGATGATTTTGTACATGCTGGATACCCACATGATGCGGCCGCCATATTATTATGTGAAATTGATGGCTCAGAAGAAGAAGTAAATGACCAGTTAGTTCAGGCCGAAAAAATCCTAAAAAAATCTGGCGCGACAAAAATTCAAATTGCAAAAGACGAAGCACAACGTGTGCAATTTTGGGCAGGCCGCAAAGCCGCTTTTCCTGCTGTCGGTCGCTTATCACCTGATTACTATTGCATGGATGGCACCATTCCCCGACATCAAATTGCTAACGTATTAAAGTATATCAGTGAATTATCAGCAGAATATAATCTAACAGTGGTCAATGTCTTTCATGCCGGCGATGGCAACCTGCATCCGCTGATACTGTTTGATGCCAATAACGAAGGCGAACTCGAACGCACCGAAGAACTTGGCGGCAAGATACTGGATTTTTGTGTCGAAGTCGGCGGCACCATTACTGGCGAGCACGGTGTCGGCATCGAGAAAATTAACCAGATGTGCAATCAATTTAGCAGTAATGAAATCACACAGTTTCATAATATTAAAAAAGCTTTTGATAAAAAACAGTTATTAAATCCAGGAAAAAACATTCCAACATTACAACGTTGTGCAGAATTTGGCGCCATGCATGTGCATCACGGCGAACTACCACACCCTGAATTAGAGCGCTTTTAATCATGATAAAAAATGATTTCTCTGACAATTTGAAAAGTCAGGTGGCCGAAGCATTTTCCCATAAAACGTCACTGCGCATCGTTGGCGGCAATTCAAAATCATTTTATGGCAACCATGTTAAAGGCGAAATTATTTCCACCGCCGAACATACCGGCATTATTGAATACCAACCCAGTGAACTCGTTGTCACTGTTCGCAGCGGCACAAAATTAAGCGATCTCGAAGCTGAATTAAAATCCAATAGACAGATGTTGGCATTTGAACCACCACAGCATGATAAAAACACAACCATTGGCGGCGTTATAGCCTGCGCCATGTCTGGCCCACGTCGAGTGGCGGCAGGCTCTGCCCGTGACTTCGTACTCGGCACAACCATTATCAACGGCAAAGCTGAAAAACTTAAATTCGGTGGTCAGGTAATGAAAAATGTTGCCGGTTACGATGCATCAAGATTAATGGTCGGCGCGCAAGGAACACTTGGTTTGCTACTGGATTTATCACTAAAAGTTTTGCCTCTCAGCGAGACAGAAATTACGTTAAAACTTTCATTAAACATTCTGGAAACCACAAGTTGTATTCGACAATGGATCAAACAAGGTTTACCCGTCTCCGCCAGCAGCCACTATAAAAACACTTTACATATACGCTTAAGCAGCACGTCGTCAGCGGTAAAAGAGTCGATCAAAATAATCAGCCGCACACATGAAAATGAAGAGATAGACAACGCGTATTGGCTGGACGTAAAAAATCAACGCCACTCATTCTTTAACAGCAGTAAAGATCTATGGCGTTTTTCTCACCGTGCAGCATCAGAGATACTGAATACTCACGAAAACACCTATTACGAATGGAACGGCGCGCTTTGCTGGATAAATAGCTCTGAAAATTTGCATACACTTGCAGAAAAAAATGAAGCTAATGCAACACGTTACCCTGTTCATTCCACTAACGAACAAAACACCGATCTTTTCCAGCCCTTACAAAGTGGTCTACAAAAAATCCATAAAAATCTGAAACAAGCTTTCGACCCAGAAAACATTTTAAATTCTGGCCGCATTTACACAAACTTATAATAAAAAAACCATTAAGCGGCAATGAAAACCAATATCATTAACGAATTTCTAAATACGCCACAAGGCGAAGAAGCCAATAGAATATTGCGCAGTTGTGTACACTGCGGTTTTTGCAATGCGACCTGCCCGACTTATCAGTTATTAGGCGATGAACTAGACGGCCCACGTGGACGCATCTACCTGATCAAACAAACACTGGAAGGTAAGACACCGGGCAAACAGACGCAACTCCATCTGGATCGTTGCTTAACCTGCAGAAATTGCGAGAGCACCTGCCCTTCTGGTGTTAACTACAGTCAGTTACTCAATATAGGTCGCTCGGTAATAAACAAAAAAGTTCCTAGAAGCCTGCAACAACGCACACTGCATCTTCTACTCAGAAAATTTTTTCTTAGCCGGTTTGTTTTTTCGATATTACTAAAAACAGGTCAATGGTTTAAACCTGTACTGCCCATTTTTATAAAATCATCCATACCCGATAAACAACCAAAACTTAATTT
>UOFE01000012.1_pt1 | contig 5859 bp, 11 predicted proteins | sample 1988381 | NCBI WGS metagenome assembly UOFE01 (sample SAMEA4712194, study PRJEB27164) | hydrothermal vent metagenome | biome: marine basaltic hydrothermal vent biome; feature: marine hydrothermal vent; material: mineral | place: Pacific Ocean | collected 2011-06-14/2011-07-23 | depth 1689 m
TTCGTCCACTTGATATCTACTTCACTGTCACCAACGATGACAAAGGTATTAATGAAGCGATTAAAACCATCAAAAAACACAAGCCCACACGTATTATTATAGAAGCAACGGGGCGGTTAGAACACGCATTTATATATGCCTGTTCAGCGCACAACTTACCTTTTGTTGTCGCTAACCCGGTTCATGTCAGACGGTTTGCGGGTGCGATAGGCCAATTAGCAAAAACGGACCCTTTGGACGCGAAACTCATCGCGCATTTTGGTGAAGCGGTAAAGCCCGCATTATCACAACTAAAAGCCGCTGTACTGCGTCGTATGAGTGATTTGCTGTCCAGGCGCCGTCAGCTTATGACAATGCAAACCATGGAAAAAAATCGTCTACAAATCATGCCCAAAGAAATAGCCGGTTTTATTAAACCCATCCTCACCGCCATTAAAAATCAGATTCAAAAAACCGATAATAAGCTGTTAAAGCTGATTGAGAATTGTGATGAATATAAAGAGAAAAACGCGATTATACAAAGCATGAAAGGCGTTGGTAATGTGGTTGCCTTTACCTTGTTAAGTAACCTGCCTGAATTGGGTTGTATCACCAATAAACAAGCCGCTGCATTAGTCGGTGTTGCACCCATCAATAAAGAAAGCGGAAGTTATACCGGTAAAAGTAAAATACGCGGTGGTCGTCACCAGGTACGAACCGTCATGTACATGGCGATGTTGTCTGCTATTCAATGTAATCCTGTGTTTAAACGTTTATATCAACGACTCGTTGCCGACGGTAAATCTAAAAAAACAGCCATCATTGCTTGTGTGAGAAAGATGGTTGTTATTTTAAATTCGATGGTGCGTAATGGCGTTAAATGGGATCCTGAAATGGGATAATAATTAGTGCTTGACACCATAGTCACTTGTTAGACATTTTTTAAGTAATTACTACACGTCTTCAAGAAGCATTTGTTGGTTACGTTCTATATGGTCTACAACTTCCAATACTTCGTATGAATCATTTAAATAGATACCTAAATCTTTATTTAATACCTGCCGTATTTTTAGTTTTACTCGCAATATATCACCGGGCGCAATAGTGATGCGGTGGGAAAAGAATTTATCATAAAATGCACTGTCACTAATTGGGGCTGATATACGAATACCATTCCATCCAAATTGCCACATTTTATTAGAGCGTTCTAATATGGCACGCATGATTTGTAAATCTGTTAATTCTATAAGCTCTCTGTTGTTTTCTTCGGGCTTATCAAATTCGGTTGTTAATAAAGAAAATCTTTCTCGTGGAACAGGAAGCGTTGGTTGCTTTGTTTCTGTATCGCCTGAAAAGCCAATATAAGTAACTTCTGGATCAGCCTCAATTGCACGCATTGCATCAGAGATGCCTTTTCTGAATTTTGGGCTTTTATCAACTTCTTGTATTGCTTCGTGAACTTCGCGTGGCACTATTATTTTTGTATCGCCTTGTTCTATTACTACTTCTGTGTCTGTTGTGTGAATATTAATAGTTTGGTCGGCCGCTAATGTATGTTGGTAAATAAATGCACCGATAACACTGTAAGTAATTGCCTTTACAGGTTCTGACGAAAATATATTTTTTGTTTCATTATAAACGGCACGAATAGTCGCCTTAAAGCTACCTTCAGTTAAGGCTTCAACTACAACTTCTATTTCATAACCAGGATTGATTGTTGCATTAGCTGCTTTTGCAGCGTCAGCGAAACCAACAAGAGCACTTGCAAGAGTGTAAGCATTGATACGGTGATATTCACTGCCAAAGTGAATTACAAATGTATTTTCAATATCGCCTATTGTTACTGTGCTCATTATTTTTCCTGATGCCTAACGTCAGCAATAACCGGAAATTTACAGCGTTGTTTCTTGGGTGCAAAATCGAGCGCAGCGAGTTACACCCAGGAAACAACGCTGTAAATTGTCCGAGTTAATTGCTTTTGTTAGGCTTTTTATAACACTTAATGCACCTATTTATAGCACTCACTCTTCAACATGCTTGGAAAAGTTCATGGTTGATTCTGAGAACAATAGCTTCGCCTCTTGATAAACATTGTTGGAGAAAAATTTCTCTTTAGTTTCTTGACTGGGGAACCCGAACATAGCCAACATATTTACGCTTTCTTTCTTGCTATTGCTATGAACAACTTTCGATATTCTATACTCTTTCAATACCATAATATTTAGCTCGTTCATCAGTGGTTTGATTTTGTCTCTATACTCAAGATATTTTTTTTCGTCGGTTATTTTCAGGGCAAATACTAGCTTTATCATATTGTTTTCTCCACTCGTTACCGAATGCGCATAAAAGGCTGTGCAGAGGGTAAATAAGAAAATAGCTACTTTGTTAAATAACATATAATTTCTCCATTTATACTTATCATTACAAGTTTCGTTTTCTTCGCTCAGTAACCTGCTCTCCGGCGATACCCCAATTGTCCGTATCGACTTCATTGATGATAACGATGGTTGTGGCTGGTTTTTTTCCTAGAACCTGTTTTAGAAGTACCGTTACACCGTTAATTAACTGCTCTTTTTGTTTTTTGGTTACACCATCTCTGGTAACTTTAATTTCGACATAAGGCATTGTTTGCTATATCCTCTTGAGTTAAATATTAGGCTGACTAATTAGACAGAGTTATTTTTTTCCTAATACACTTACTTGATATTTCTCCAACAATGATGGATCTTCAATTGATCCATGATGATGAATTTGATGCCATTTATTACAATCCATTCGATATATCCGGCTGGTTCTGATTGAGAGATCAATTCTATTTTCACCTTGCTCTAAATATCCTCTCTCTCGCCCTACGGCAACAAACATTGAATCAGAAGAGTGTATTGTGTAGCCATAAAATTCGACATACACTCTTGCTTCTCCGTTAAATATGCGATCATAAACCTCCCTAATCGATTCCCAGCCTCGCTTTACACCACCTAACGGGTTAGACATGCTGACCTCCTCTGTCTGTACCCAATTTTCTGACATTAGTCCCATATCGCCTTTATTAAATGCGCTATAAAATTCAATGAGCGCAGATTTCTGGCTTGAAATCTTAGTGTCAATACTCTCAGCGCCTGTTATTGCCACATCATAAATAAACATACCCGCCCCTCCGTTAGTTGTACTTACAACCATTGATGTAAAAAAACTACTTAATTTTCTTCGCGCTTTCTTGAAGTTGGTTTACAAGTATTGTTAGCTGTTCTTTGCCAAGACTTGAAACCATGGTCTGGTACAAGGTTTCGCCAAGACCTTCCAAGGAATCATGTATCTTCGCTGCCTTTCCAGTTGGATAGATATTCTGCTCACGACCATCTACACCCGCTATTTTTTTTCTTGCCACTAGCCCCCGTTTTTGCAGAGCATCAACAAATCTAGTGATGGTCGATTTTTCAAGTTTCAATTCAACGCCAAGTTCTTTTTGGGTAATACCTGGTGTAGATAGAACAACACGAAGCATATACCCATGCGCAGGTGATAAATCTAACTCCTCAAAAGCCTTTGCCCACTTTTTATTGACCACACGGGCTAAGGCATTAACATTATAGTAGAGGCATCTATCAAACATGGCTCGTATTATACAATCAATATGGTTGCATATACAACTATTGTTTCAATAAATCTTCTTGCGGCCTAAGCGATACACTTGACTTCAAAATTAGCAGCCTCGTAAACCTAACGTCTAAGCTAACCGGCGCGATGCTTTTTCGCGTCCGTGTTTAGTGCCTTGTTAGCCATAATGTCGTGTAAGCCACCAGATACATATTTATGAAGAACGCTAGATACTAATGTTTGATAAGGAATGCCTTCTTCGAGCGCACGCCTTTGCAGTGATTCAAGATCACGACTTGAGATCCTGATGTTAATTCTTTTGTCTTTTTTAAAAGTTTCTTCAGCCGCTGCTTGCAACATTTTTTTACGTTTTGGTGTAAGTACTGACTTGAACTCACCTGCTTCAAAATCTTTTAAAATTTGTTTCTCTTCTTTACTAAGTTTAGGGTCGCTCATTATGATTCTCCTAAGTACTGCTTTGTAGCTTTTCTGCTAGGAATAACTGTTTTTAAAAATATCTCTTTTTGGTTTTCTACATATGGAACCAGGTAGGCATAATCATCTATGTTTATTACAAATACACGTTGATTCGGATATTTGTCACTATTAGGATGCTCGGTATCATCTAATAATGCACCTTGCTGCAAGTAGAAAACAATATCCTCGAATGAAATGCCACGCTCAGATATAAGTTGTTGATTTTTTGTGGAATTCCAATTTATTGGTTTCATGGAATAAAGTGTAGCACACATGTGTGCCTATTGGCATCATATTATTTTATTTGATTGGCTAACGCCTTGCTCACGGGCAATTCAAAGTGGAGCGTTTTTGCGGTTTTTTTCGCAAAAAAAGTGCCGCTTTGAATTGTCCGGTGGAGCTACTTGTTATAAGCGCTCTTCTTTGTGGTGCCATATTCTAAGAATATATATTTGTTTTTGATGAATCAAATAACGAGCGATGTAATTACCAATTATTAAATCACGTATCATTTCTGGATCAGCTGCCAGCTCTACCTCAACACCTAAATATGGAAATGATTTTAACTGGCCAATTCCTTTTCTTATTGATTTGGCAATTTTTTGTGCAGCTTCTGGATTTTTTGTAGCAATGAATTCCCTTAAGCGTATTAAATCGCTGATTGCTTCACGGGAATACGATAACTTCATATTTTAGGTGGGGGTTTTTCATTATCTTTACCCCAGCTATCAAGCCACTTATTAACTTCCTGTTCTTCAATGACTCTATTTGATTTTACTGACTCTAATGCCTCTAATGTTTCATTCCATTTTTTCTCATCAAGTGTTTTGCGAGCAAGAAACTCTTTAATTGCTTGATTTATAAGATAGTTTTTGCTTCTATCCAGCTTGCTAGCTAATTTTGCTAATGGATTTTCAATTTCAGGTTGAAGCCTAATACTTGTTACGCCCATGACAATACCTATGCATGTGAATACTGTGTATTACATTGTAGCTCTAGGCGAATTTTATTGCAAATGATTGTGTGTTTTTAAGCTTATAACGCTTAAGCTCAGTTGACCGGCAAGACAGAGTGTAGTGTAGCGAAACGGCGTATTGACTGGTCAACTGCAGCTACTTGTTAGCACTTTTTTGGTGAGCTACATACTCATCGAGTAATTGCCGAATTATTTTTTGATACTGCATGTGATGTTTTTTTGCAGTGTCTTTAAAATAGGCGACACTCTCTGAACTAAGAGAAATTGTGACCTTAGTGTTTTGTTGTTTGAGTGCAAGCTCTGCTGGCGATGGTAAAAAATCAGGTATTAGATTTAAATCACCGATTGGCTCGTTACTATATTGAATTGTTTTGTTCATAGATCTTTTTACCTTTACGCCAATAACCTGCACCAAAAATACGGATGCAACCAGACCGATAAGTGAACCGAACGGTAAGAATGCCATCTCCTTGTTCATTTAAGCCAAAACAATAATATCGTTTTTCAGCTTGGCTATGCTCTAAATCTTCAGCAATAACACGGTTTGTGTCTAGGAAGGCATGTTGTGCTTCATAGAAGGTAACACCATGTTTTTGTTGGTTTTCGTGATTCTTTGACTCATTCCATTCGAAGTCCTGTTCACTCATAGAATAAATATAGCATTGATATGGCTAAATAGCCATACTTTTGTTTTTATGGGTGCTAACGTCGCCAATAACTGGGCGTTAAAAGCGTTGCGTGTTTTTTGCGCAACGCTTTTAACGATCCATGTTGATTGGCCTTGTTAGATTTCATTTGTCTCTACGTATTATTTTCATGTGAATAAGCGC
>UOFE01000008.1_pt1 | contig 3460 bp, 4 predicted proteins | sample 1988381 | NCBI WGS metagenome assembly UOFE01 (sample SAMEA4712194, study PRJEB27164) | hydrothermal vent metagenome | biome: marine basaltic hydrothermal vent biome; feature: marine hydrothermal vent; material: mineral | place: Pacific Ocean | collected 2011-06-14/2011-07-23 | depth 1689 m
CCAAAGCCAACTATGAGGTCATCATTGGTGCAAACAACAGAATATAAATTAACAGATTGAATCCATTTATTAACGTTGTTCTCTGTTTTATTAACTAGCCATTCTTCAATGACGGACTGGTTATTGTAATCGAGCGAGCATATTTCAGATATCGAGCGACGTAAAACTTCACAAGCCTTAGCACTATCAGAAGGTATTGCTTCTCGAATTTTATACATGAATTTAATTCACCTGGCCCCTTGCTAGCCAGCCATTTATGCGAAGCGACATACATACAAACTTTGTAGGGTCTTATAATTCGTGAACTGATATATACGCATATACCTTAGCCAGTTCAAGGTTCATGGGGTTTTTATCTACCCCAATATTCTCACAATCTTTGAACAGACACGCATGAAGTCTCATTTTCGGCAAACCACTATTATAATCAACAAGTTATTATCATATTATCTTTAAAGTAGCTCTACTACAAGTTAGAATAACAAACATAAGCAGTCTTACGCCAAAAACATAGTTAAACATGGGATCTCCGATACGATTTTAGAGTACTTTAACTGAATTACTAATGAGCTAATTTAATGGAATTCTTATCTGAAGAAGAAGCAAAAACATATTCTATAAGCTTAACAGCAGGTTATTCATCTCCCGAAAAGTTAAATGAGACCGTTACATCATATAGGTCGTACATAAAAAGTGCTTCGAATACTGAAGACAAGCAATACTGGCAAGATGAACTACAAAAATCAGAAGAATTGATTAGCAGTACCAAATATAAAAATGGCGATTACTCTCAAGGAATTGACCAACTATTTCTTGAATTAATTGAATGGCGAGCTTCAATTTACGCCTTTCAAAAAGTTGACACAAAACAAAGTCCTTTTACAGAGCATGCTTTTTATGCTCAATGGCTCATGGGAGGCACATATACGGTTTTCTGTATTATCGGCAAACTTGTCAGTAAGGACAAGCGTGACAATTCTTTAACTAAGCTGTGGTCTGAAACCTATCCATACATTTCAAACTCCGAATTATGCAGTATCGATGAGATAAACACCTTATTAAAAAGAATGCACCGCACAGAAGGTCAGTTTAACAATACAAACTCGCAGTCTATTCTCTATAGAAATAAGGTAATAGCACATAATGAGAGTATGCCAAACATTGAATGGACAGAAATCGATAAAGATATTAAATTGATATGCAGAATATGGGCTCTAATTACTATGTGGTCTTCGTTCGGCATTTTTAATCCGTATCGAGATTCAAGCCAAGTATTTTCAGGACTAGAATCCGTATTTTCGCATGAAGAAATGAAACAGTTACAGCAGCAGCGCAAAAACTATATCAATTTAGTTAAAAAATGGTGCACTCACAACATAATTAACGGCGAGAAAACATCTGAACGTTCTCCTTTTGCTGAATTATCAATATCTATTAATGTTAAGCATGGAAAGTAAATAATATAGATAGTGGCGTGATTGATGAACGTTGTTGAAGACAATGTCAGGAGGTTGAAAACCTAGAGTTTATACAGGGTTCGTTAGTTATCTCTAAAGTAGTAAATCGAAACATCACAATCAACCTACTAAGACTTATCAGATATGTCGATCTTACTTCTCAATTCAACGGCGATTTTAACTGGTCAACGCAACACATGCATTTAACTTCGCTTGTGAGTGTACAGCTAAGTTAGTGCCCTTTGAAAAATATTGCCGGAGTAAGCCATTTATATTTTCATTTGATCCACGCTGCCACAGGCTACGTGGCTCGCAAAAGTACACATCAATATTTGTGGCCAATGTAAAACGCTGATGATCGGCTAACTCTGTGCCTCTATCCCAGGTCAGTGATTTATATAATTCACTTGGTAGTTTATTCGCAACGACCTGACTTAATTTTTTATTACATGTTTTTGAGACCTCATTCTACGCACATGGGGAAAACGCCCTATGAGAAACTTAAACAGCGTATGTTAGGATAAATTTTAATTGTCAGCCTAAGTCGGATAAAAGACCGGTTATCGTTAATTGACTTGCTATGTGCTTTATTGCTATCATGTGTACACATTTGTTAAATTATACACAAAGGTGATTGTGATGAGAACTAATATTGAAATTGATGATAGCTTAATGGCTGATGCTTTAAAAGCTACAGGTTTAAGTACTAAAAAAGAGGCTGTTGAGTTGGGGCTTAAAGCATTAATTAAATTGAACAAACAAGCATCTATACGTGCTCTTAGAGGCAAGTTAAAGTGGGAAGAAAACTTGGAAGAAATGAGAGCTAAATAATGATTTTAGTTGATTCAAGTGTTTGGATTGATTTTTTTAATGGTACGACATGCGCTGAAACAGATAAGTTAAATGAAATACTTGGGCTGGAGGAAGTTGTAATTGGTGATCTTATACTAGCTGAAGTGCTACAAGGCTTTAGAAGTGATACTGATTATAAAGCAGCTAAAAATGTCTTAACATCTTTAACTGTACATAATTTATTGGGAAAGGATATGGCAATTAAAAGTGCTAATAATTTTAGAAAACTACGAAAAAAAGGAATTACTGTCAGAAAGACAGCTGATGTGATTATTGCTACTTATTGCATTGAAAACAAAATAGCTTTGTTATTTACAGATAAAGACTTTATACCATTCGTGGATAATTTAAGACTGAAATCTGCTTATTAATTTTTTACACATAACGTCGCAAATCACCGGCGGTTAAAAGCGGTGTGGCTGTAGCGTAGCGGAAGCTGCGCCGCTTTTAACCGTCCGAGTGGATTTGCCTTGTTATATTTTGGTTTTTTAGCTTGATGCAGAAACACCAATAATTGTGAGAAGAACAGGAGACGTGAATAAACCAACAATTGTAAGTACCCACGCTAAAACATTCACTCCTATACCTGCCCCATTTTTGTTTTTTACTGCGATAATCGTGCCTATCAAAGCAACTATTGCTGCAATTGGAACAAAGATTGTTCCGAGAAAGAGAATTCCAAGAACAGCTAGAACGCAAGCAATAATTCCTGCCACCATTCCTGTTCCTTGCTTTGCTACGACTACTTGTTGTGCTTCACTCATTTTTTGCCTCCATATTGGCATTGGTTTAAGAAATATAACGCTTGAACTCAGTTGGCCACAGTACAGAGTGTAGCGAAACGGCGTATTGTTGGTCAACTGCTGTGGTTTGTTAGAAAACTTGAATTCAATTAGTAAGTGCGACACATTGTACCTAAAAAGAGGTGAGCTGTAATATTAGTTGTTTTTCTATCCGACCAAGAATAAGGAAAACGACATGACATATAAACAACTCACCTCAGGTGATAGATATACAATTTCCAGCCTTAGAAAGCAAGGATTTAGTGTAGCCGACATTGCAATAGCACTAGATCGAGACAGAAGTACAATATACCGTGAAGTAAAAAGAAATTCCTGTGCTGATGGTCGTTATAGGCCATATAAGGCTTG
>UOFE01000037.1_pt1 | contig 3209 bp, 4 predicted proteins | sample 1988381 | NCBI WGS metagenome assembly UOFE01 (sample SAMEA4712194, study PRJEB27164) | hydrothermal vent metagenome | biome: marine basaltic hydrothermal vent biome; feature: marine hydrothermal vent; material: mineral | place: Pacific Ocean | collected 2011-06-14/2011-07-23 | depth 1689 m
AAAAGTTCGCAAGGGACGCGATGATATAAGTAATGGTCGTCACTACACTACCGAAGAAGCTAAGGAACAGTTAAATCGATGGCTCAAGCCGTAATTTGGTCACAAGAATCGCTGAATGACATCGTAATCTCTGCCCATTGGGCAAATGCACGATCTCTAAAAGTTCGGTAATATTTCGCTTTAAGTAAATGGCGTTGCTGTCTAAAATGATTATTAATAATACCGTGACAGGATAAAAACCGTTGCGCTTGCGCCATTGAAACAAATTGTCGCATTTGTCGTTGTTGCTGACGCTGGCCTTTGAGCAGCTTTTTAAAGAACTTATTAAAGGGGTCGGTGACTATTAAAGGGGTCGGTGACAAATGAGAATCATTCACGCACTTGCCTTGCATCAGTCTTTTAAATAAACTCATAAACCAATCAATGACAAAGGAGTTGTCATGCCAAGAAAAGCACGGATGTACCTTTCTGGAGTGCCTTGCCACATAATCCAACGAGGCAACAATCGAGACGCCACCTTTTTTACTGAACAAGACTATCAGTTTTATTTAGAATGCCTTTATGAAGCAGCAAAGAAATACCATGCAGATATACATGCCTATGTTCTGATGACAAATCATGTCCATTTGTTAATGACGCCGCTATACAAAGAATCCATCAGTTTGGTTATGCAATCAGTAGGTCGCAGGTATGTACAATATATAAACAAGGAATATAGACGAACAGGCACATTATGGGAAAGTCGGCATAAGGCGAGTTTGGTTGATGCTGAACAGTATTTATTGGCGTGTTACTGTAATCCCCCCGAAAAATAACAGGAGCCAAAAGTAGAGAATTCCAATAAACTTAATTAAAGGAAATCTCTATGAAAAAATCACGTTACACAGATAGTCAAATACTTTCCATATTAAAACAATTCGAATCAGGCATCAGCGCAGCTGACTTGTGTCGTGAACACGGTATGAGCAACGCTTGTTTTTATCAATGGCGCGCCAAGTTTGGCGGTATGGATGCATCGTTAATGAAGCGTATGAAAGAACTTGAAGACGAAAATCGACGTTTGAAAAAAATGTACGCCGAAGAGCGACTTAAATGTGAAATTGCACGAGAAGCCATCGAAAAAAAGTGGTGAAGCCATCTCGGCGCAAAGAGATGGCCAAACGTGCGGTAGCGCAGTACGCCACGAGTATACGAATGAGTTGCGAAGTCTTTACTATTAGCGAAACGTGTTATCGCTATAATCGAAAACTGAGCACAGAAAGCGAAGAAATTGCAGACTGGTTATTGCGTTTAACAAGCACGCATAAGCGTTGGGGCTTTGGTCTGTGCTTCTTGTTTCTTCGTAATATAAAAGGTTATCACTGGAATCGCAAACGCGTGTACCGTATCTATCGGGAATTAGAGTTAAACTTACGCATCAAGCCTAAACGTCGCATTAAGAGAGATAAACCCGATGCCCTGGTTGTACCAGAGCGCATTAATCAAGTCTGGTCGATGGACTTCATGAGTGACACGTTGAGTGATGGTCGTAGCATTCGTACCTTCAACGTAATTGACGATCACAACCGAGAAGGACTGGGTGTCGATGTTGATTTCTCAATGCCGAGTTCAAGAGTGATACGTTCACTTGAACAGATTATAGAGTGGCGCGGTAAACCTGATGCGATTCGTTGTGATAATGGGCCAGAATATATAAGTCACGCACTGATTGACTGGGCAACAAAACAACGAATAACACTGTTGTATATCCAACCAGGGAAACCAACACAAAACGCTTACATTGAAAGGTTTAATCGTACAGCACGACATGAATGGTTAGACTTATATCTGTTTAATTCGATTGAGCATGCTCAATTATTAGCAACACAATGGCTTTGGACTTATAATAATGAACGACCACATTCAGCAATTGGTGGCATACCGCCAAGGCAATTACTGGGTGTGGCTTAACCTCTGCTTTTAACTTCGGTTATTAATGGGGGGATTACAGTAACACGCCAATAAATACTGTTCAGCATCAACCAAACTCGCCTTATGCCGACTTTCCCATAATGTGCCTGTTCGTCTATATTCCTTGTTTATATATTGTACATACCTGCGACCTACTGATTGCATAACCAAACTGATGGATTCTTTGTATAGCGGCGTCATTAACAAATGGACATGATTTGTCATCAGAACATAGGCATGTATATCTGCATGGTATTTCTTTGCTGCTTCATAAAGGCATTCTAAATAAAACTGATAGTCTTGTTCAGTAAAAAAGGTGGCGTCTCGATTGTTGCCTCGTTGGATTATGTGGCAAGGCACTCCAGAAAGGTACATCCGTGCTTTTCTTGGCATGACAACTCCTTTGTCATTGATTGGTTTATGAGTTTATTTAAAAGACTGATGCAAGGCAAGTGCGTGAATGATTCTCATTTGTCACCGACCCCTTTAATAGTCACCGACCCCTTTAATAAGTTCTTTAAAAAGCTGCTCAAAGGCCAGCGTCAGCAACAACGACAAATGCGACAATTTGTTTCAATGGCGCAAGCGCAACGGTTTTTATCCTGTCACGGTATTATTAATAATCATTTTAGACAGCAACGCCATTTACTTAAAGCGAAATATTACCGAACTTTTAGAGATCGTGCATTTGCCCAATGGGCAGAGATTACGATGTCATTCAGCGATTCTTGTGACCAAATTACGGCTTGAGCCATCGATTTAACTGTTCCTTAGCTTCTTCGGTAGTGTAGTGACGACCATTACTTATATCATCGCGTCCCTTGCGAACTTTTTCTAACACATAATATCATCGCCCGGGTGCGAATGAGGTTGTTCTTCGGTTCCGGCTAACCAGCCGTTCCAGCATAACTTCTGCACCATCAGGGTTTGTCGGGTAAGTTGTTCTTACGGTAAAACCTTCCGGCATATCAGCAACAGAAATATGATTACCCCAAACCGCACTAGTGGTGCGCGGTCACTTCTTTTTTATCATTATTCATAAAATCATGCTCTTTTTTTATATTCTATTACTGCTGTTTTATTATCGAAGACAATTGTGACGCCGCTCACAGATTATCAGGAATCTGTAGCCTACACTTTAAATTGATTGAATGAAAAACTTGCGCGGAGTACTCTCATGAAAATAAAACACCTTCATTTTTTAGGCTATATTTTTCTACTATCGGCTTGCGGCAGCTCAGATACAGGCACACTTGTTG
>UOFE01000010.1_pt1 | contig 3173 bp, 4 predicted proteins | sample 1988381 | NCBI WGS metagenome assembly UOFE01 (sample SAMEA4712194, study PRJEB27164) | hydrothermal vent metagenome | biome: marine basaltic hydrothermal vent biome; feature: marine hydrothermal vent; material: mineral | place: Pacific Ocean | collected 2011-06-14/2011-07-23 | depth 1689 m
CGTTATGTGTAACAAATAATAAACCCCCTCGAAATTATTTACATTCTAAGAGTTACTCCAAATAATGCGTTATATGCTTGTATATTAGCTCCATATTCAAAGGGTCGGTAAGTGTATAAAAAATTCGTATAGCTGACACTTACGGATAAGTTATTTTTATAGATTTCTTTACACATTGATATTCCATGAAATACTAAATATTTAGTTATCTTATTGATAATTATCAATTTTATAAATTAGGCATAGTTATTGCTCTGTACTATAATCTAATATCTAAAACTATGTTTCGTCGTAATAACGAGCAAATGAAACAAAATATTAGGAGAAAAAAAATGCTTAAGAGCATAAATATTAAGTCACTTTCGTTGACTGTATCAGCTTTAGCTTTATCAACCAGTGTTAATGCAGCCATCATCAGTGCCGATTGGCTCGCAGCAGATGATAATCTCATCACACAAGACACTAGCACCGGATTAGAATGGCTCGACTTAACCGCGACGAGCAGTCGTTCGTATAACGATGTAAGTGCAAAATTAGGTTCTGGTGATGAGTTCGATGGCTGGCGTTATGCCACTGAAGCGGATGTAGTTGGATTCTTCGATTCGTTCGGAGGCGATAGCAACTTTTATAATGGATTTTCAACGCAAAATAATGGTTTATTCGACGTAATTGCCCCGTTCTGGGGCGATTTATATTGCAAAGCGAACACGTGCGCCCCCGGCGATGGACGGTCGCTGTTCATTACTGGCGAAGCGGTGAATGCCACAACCGTTTCGTTCGGGCATATTTATGACCTCTCATCGAATGCAAACACTGTCACCAAGGACCTCATCATCATTACTTTATCACCGCCGGTCGACCGATTTAACGGAAACGCTTCGATTGGCAGTGCGCTGGTCCGCGACATTGGCGTCGTGCCAGTCCCCTCAGCGGTTTGGCTATTCGGCTCAGGGTTGTTGGGTTTGTTCGGGGTAGCAAGAAGGAAATTGCACTCTTAGAACATATTCAATATGGGTGTTATAAGCCCCGCCTCGTTGCGGGGTTTTTATTGGCCAATGTTTATTCGTCTCTTGTTTATTGAATTGTAATCCTGCACCTGTCCTTCCTGCCACCGACGCATGTATTCACCAAGAATAACATCGCAATCTGATGATACTTTCTTTTGCTCGTAAAGCAGGTGTAGTCGTGCCACGAATTTATTCCATGTTATCTCGGCTATCGTCAATCCTTTTGTACTGAAGTGATAACCCAGAAAATCAAATCCTTTTTCAATTTTTTCTATAAATTTTTTATCCGGATGCTTTACTATTTTCATCCTATTAAATTCGCTATTGAGTTGTTTGACTGCGCCACGACATTTCCAACGCGTCTTCATTAGGATGAGAATGTCATCCATATAACGGACATAAAATAATCCCTCTCGCTCAAAGCCTTCATCAAGCTTGTTTAAAAAGAATGCACCGATTAAAGGGCTTAATGGGCAACCTCTCGAGATGCCAAGTGATATTTCTTTAAACAAGCCACCACGCTCAACGCTACGGTTCATGTATTGCCAAAGCAATTAAGTAATGTTTTATCTTTGATGTAGATAGACAGGCTATTGATTGCCAGGTGTTCAAGAATTTATAAGAACAACACCAAGCAAGACCGTTTTTATGCAAGCATAAGCAATAAGACCCATGACTTAAAGGCGACAGGATTGAATCAAATATGGGTCGGCGACGTGACTTACTTATGGGTGAATGACCATTGGCGCTATTTAGCAACAATTATGGATAAATATTCGAGAAAGATCGTTGGTTGGTCTTTATCGATAAAGCGAGATGTGAATTTAACATTAGCGGCGTTTAAGCGCGCATCGAGAAATCGGCTATTGCAACCAGGCTTGTATTTTCATTCAGATAGAGGTTCGGAATATGTTGCGCTTAAATACCAGAAGTGGCTCAAGAAAAATGGCGTCACACAAAGCATGAACCGAAAAAAAGTGATGAATGACAATGCGGAAATGAAATCATTTTTTCATCAGTTTAAGGCAGAACGATTTCATAAAAATGAATACGCAACTGAAAAGGAATTACGCGCAATGATTGTAGAATACATTGGATTTTATAATCAAAAAAGGATACATTCGTCATTAGGCTATTTAAGCCCTAATGATTATGAAGTAACTTTTGGTTAAAGTGAAAGACGATAACAAACTATGTGTGCAAAACTGGGGAAAGTTCCCGCATTTCTTTCTTCCTGTCCGCTGTGCAGCCAGTTAATTCAAACGTTATGCATTTAAAATAAATAGTTGCAATTTCAATTAATGGAGTAGTCATTATGAGCTGTAAATTCAATAGCCTCTTATTTTCAGTTCTTTTCATATTTTCTATCAGCAACTCTCGCGCTGACTCGGTCGACTACATACTTGATAATGTCGTAATGACCAATAGCCTTACTATAACTGGCATATTTACATGGACATACCCCACCGGTGACTTTGAAAATGGTTCTGGCACGTTTTCAGACTTAACCATACCTGGATATGGCTCAGATTTAACAGGATTAAACATCACTATAGACTTAACATCAATTGAATTTTCATTAAAAGCCAATCTCGATAATAAAAGCCTTGATATAGTTTTGCGTTTATTGACGCCTTTATTACCAACGCAATCTTCGGTAATGGATATTAGTCAAGACTCCTTAGGTAACTATGCTAGCAAGTATGATTTAATCGGTTATGTTGGCTATACAGGGGCAGTTGGTGGTTTTACGAGTGGTAGCATTACACCACTACCAACTATGCTTGGTGACTTAAACAGTGATTCTAATATTAATGTTGCTGATTTAGTTATAGCGATGAATATAATTATTAACGACAATCCACCAAGTGCGGTACAATTTTATGCACTAGATGTTGCGCCATTAATTAATGGTGCATCAACACCAGATGGTGTGTTGAATGCAGCTGATTTACTTCTACTAAGTAGAAAAATCTTAGGTCAAGTTAATTTTTAAATTACAGTTGTAAGTATAAAAATATGCATAACACATATGAGCTATAACTCTGTCAACAGGCACTAGTATGTTTTTTCGGTTAAGTTAATAACCAAAAAATAAACAATGAGCAAAATCGACTACTTCATCTGTCATGGTGGCTGTTAAGTCAGTCGCTTACAGCAAACACA